>Ga0209777_10000118_pt1 | contig 132416 bp, 113 predicted proteins | sample FrelakmetHBP12HB_FD_187147 | JGI IMG/M metagenome (GOLD analysis project Ga0209777, IMG submission 187147) | Freshwater lake sediment microbial communities from the University of Notre Dame, USA, for methane emissions studies -HBP12 HB (SPAdes)... | ecosystem: Environmental > Aquatic >... | reverse complement strand
ATGGTCGGCAGGTTTGCCCAGTCAGGGGTCACCGCCTCGACCATCTCGGTGGGGCGCTCTGCACGATCAGGGGACGGCGTCTCGATCAGCTCGGTGGGACGGCTTGGGCCTGGCACGCTGCCCGGCGCGGCGGCAGCGTCCAGCACGGCAGCCGCCTCTCCATCTAGGGCTTTTTTTAGCACTCTAGCCAGGTCCCCGGCGGAAGGGTAGCGATCGCGCGGGTCCTTCGCCAGCGCCTTGATTACGATCTGTTCCACATCCACGGGCAGGTCCGGGCGCAACGACCGGGGCGCCGGAGGCGGCTCAGTAAGATGTTTATGTAGGATGGCCAGCGGGGTGGTCTCGGAGGTGAAGGGTACCTTGCCGGTCAACATCTCGTACAGGATGATGCCCAGCGAATAGATGTCACTGGACGGGGATAGCTCTTCGCCGCGACATTGCTCCGGCGACATGTAGGTGGGGGTGCCGATCAGGGAACCGGTGGCGGTGAACTGGGTCACACCCATCATCCGGGCAATGCCGAAGTCCGAAAGGAAGGCGTTACCGCCGGAATCCAGCAGGATGTTTGAGGGCTTGATATCGCGGTGGATGATGCCGCGGCTGTGGGCGTAGTCCAGCGCCGAGGCCACCTGCTCCATGATGGACAGCACCTTCGCGGAGGGCAAATATCTCCCCTCGCGGGACTGTTGGAGCATCAGGTCCTGCAGCGTGCCCCAGTCGATAAACTCCATGACCATATAATAATGGTCACCGTCGAAATCGAAATCATGGATCTGCTGGATGTGCGCGTGGCGCAGGGAGGCTACCGCCCTGGCTTCGCGCTTGAAGCGCGCCAAGAAATCCTCGCCCCCGAGGAACCCGTGCAAGACCTTGATAGTCACATCACGGTCGAGGACCGGGTGGTGCGCTCTGTAAACCTCGGCCATCCCCCCGTGGCCCAGTTGCTCGCCAAGGGTGTATTTGCCAAGCGTTTTACCGGTTAAGGTAGCCAAGACATATCCTCGATACGCTCCTCTGGTTCATATGATTATATATCGGAGTTATTCACTATACAATACAATTCGGCCATGTACCAGCTCTTCGTCACCCTGGCACTGGCAGCCGGAGCAGTGGTGGGCGGCTGGATGGTCACGCAGTGGGGATACACGGCTATCTTTGTCACTTCCGCTGTCGGGCGCCTGCTTGCCGCCCTCCTGTTTGCTCGTTTTGTCCACAAACCGGTATCCGATCCAAACGCAAGTCAGATTGTTTTCACTGCGTAGACCGTTCATTATAGATACAACCGGTACTGGCCGGAGGCTCGGGGATTCAGTCAAGAGTTTCAGAGCCTGTAAGACAAAAAATCCCTGCCTGCGCGGGAAGATATTTTGCATAGATGGACGATCCAGGGGTTGGATATGACTAATTGCTGAAAGTGGGCCTGTATTTGGATATCATCCCCGTGGGGGCTTCGTGCCCGTGGGCTATATCATTCCCGCAAGGGGACCTGCGACCAAGCGTATTTAGCCTCAAATCCAGTTGGGCTGCCTTCTTTCCTAAAATTCTCATTAGATTTGCATTGCAGTCTTAGCGATGATGATAAGCCAGATAATGTATGTTACCACCATGAATCTATTCGGCCAGCCCTGGTAGACGTGCGGGCCGTCGCTTCCGACCGAAGGTTTCTTGACCACCGAAGGATTAACGATTCCGGAGATGATGATGGATGCAAAATAGGCGACTACTCCTATCCAAGCCAAAACCGTTCCAAATATCAATTGACCATGACTTGCTGACCATAAGGGATTATGGAGCAAACTTCGAACCGCCAGAGTGGCAGCAATCGGGAAAGTGAGAATGACAATTGCTCCGCAGATTGTGTGAATGGTATTGACCCGATTAGGGGTGTTCTCGGTAATGGGGTTGGTCTTAAATATCCCGGCTCCAAACAGGGCTATCACGATCAAAACGAACCACCACCGGCTGATCGTGCCGCTGATTGGCTGCAAGGAAGGCCAAATCGTGATCAGCATGGCCAGAACGCTCGCACCCCAAGAAAAGAAAGCCAATCTCATCATCCAACCGAAACGCCCGATTTCATATTCACTGATCATGCGCCAGGAGGGATTGAGTTCCCGCTTTAGGAAATGAAGCAGGAAAAGAATGGTCAGGAAGACAACTGCAAAAACAATAGATGCATATTCAGATCCCATATCAATTCATCCTTTCTAAGGCTGCCTACCGCTTGTTTGAGCCGATCCTACAATGGTTTATTGGCAACCAATATAAAAATTCCCGAGTATTGGGAATTTTTATAGACTTGAATTTAGATTTGCTATAACCCATAATAATTCCAGCCAATTTGATTTCGTTAAGCGTCATTATCGTAACCAACCTGTATATAGTATATGGCTTTTCTCAAATGGAAACGATAGGCTGATCGATTTTTGTCGATAACGTTTAAAAAGGTTTGGATCTCTATTGTCTTCAAGCGCCGGATATTGGGCTCATGGCCGGAGACGTATTTGTTCCGCGAGTATCTTAAATGAAGAGCCTTTCATTCGGCTAGCCTCTACTCACCCTGAAAGTTGATCCCGGGCAGCTTCTTATTGGGAATTTCCTATAATTTGCAAAAAAACCTTGGCCACCCTCGGATCGAAAAGCTTCCCGGATTGTTCCTCTATGTAGCTCCGTGCAGCCTGTTCCGTCCATGCAGGCCGGTAAGGGCGGTCGGATATCAGCGCGTCGTACACGTCCACCACTGCAAAAATACGCGCCGCAAAGGGTATTTGTTCGCCTCGCAAGCCTTCCGGGTAACCGCTGCCATCCCAGCGCTCATGGTGATGGCGTGGAATATCCAGCGCCGCGCTCAGATGCTTGATCGAGGCCAGCAATTCGTAGGCCTCGTTCGGGTGCCGCCGGGTGATCTCCCATTCCATGTCATCCAGCGGACCGGGCTTGTTGAGGATGGCTTCGGGGATCACCAGTTTCCCAACATCGTGCAGCAGCGCCCCGCGCCGCAGGTCATTCAGGTCTTTTTCGTCCACGCTTAAAGCGCGCCCCAGTTGGACTGTCAAATGGGCAACCCGTTGCGCGTGTTCCTGGCTTTCCCGTCCGCTTAATTCGAGAGCCCGTGACCAGCTCTCGATGGCGGCATCATACGCCAGGGCCAATTCAGTATTGGTCCGCTCGAGGTCGTTGAAGAGCGACGCGCTGTCGATGGCCAGGGCGGTCTGCCCTGCCAGGGTCGCGAGAAATTCGAACCAATCCTCGGCGGGTTTCAGGATCGAGCGGTGATAGATCTCCAAAACCCCATTCACCTGGCCTTTGGCGATCAATGGGATCGCAAAATAGCTGGCAAACCTTTCCCGAGCCTGTCCGGGTGAAAACAGGGAGTTTGCTTGTTGCTCATCCAGCATCGGGATGCTCACCGTGCGCCTCTTCAGAGCCGCCGTCCCTGCAAAACCCTGCCCGATCATTACCGCAGCATGTTGAAAGCTCATCGTTTGAAATCCATGTCCGGCTGAGTACTCCAACATGTGGTTCCGCTTGTTAAGCAGCAGGATATCGGCGGCATCCACGCCCAGTTGGCCGGTAATTTGCCGCAGGATCACCGACAAAATGACATTCAGGTCGAAACTGGAAGCGCTGGCTGCATCGATGGAATGCAGCGCGGATAAGCGCTGCAATTGGCGCTGGGCCTGTTCATTGGCAGTGACGCGCTCGGTTACATCCCGGACGATGGCGATTACCTGTGCTCCCGCCGTTGAGACCAGGCGGGCCTCGAACCAGCGCAGCCCATCCGGAACCTGCAGCTGGTAGTCCACTGAGACCACATTCCCGCTCTGCAGCGCCTCTTGAAAAGCTTGGGATAACTTCTGGCTTACCTCGGCAGGAAAGATGTCCTGCAACTTCTGACCCAGGAACTGCTCCGCGCTTAGGAACAAAGAGGAGCTTTTTCCGGCCTTGTAACTCAAGATCCGCCCGCTCGCATCCATGCAAAAAAGCAGGTCCGGGTGAGCGCGGAAAATGGCATCCAGCTTGATGACTGCATCAGCTTGTGATTCATTTTTGGGTAATTCTTTAGGATCGATTTTCATTCAAACCTCTAATAACGCCAGGGACACGGATACGGAGCACAGTGATCCCCCAACCACCGTGCCCCTTCCTCCGCGCTATCCCGTTATTCTTTTTGGCTCAGTAGCCGATAAAAACCGGTGCCTGAGTAATGGACGGCAATTGAACCTGCTGATTCCACCCAAAAGCCTGGGTGATCTGCTCGGTCAACTCTGCCAGCGAGTCAGCATGAATGGACAAGAGTAAATACCGTTCTGTATCGGTCAGGCTGAAAGTTTCTCCGTAGTAGCCATCTTCGATGGCCTGGTTGGGATCAACCAGCAACTGGTTACAGAAGGTTGGATTGACAACCGCCGCAGCCACCAGTCGGGAGATTTCAAGGTGATCTTGAATGGATGAAGAAACCATAAGGGAAGTGGAAAATTGAAGTTCATTCATAGCTAACATTTACTCTCCTTTGCTATCTTGCTTTTTGGTGTTTCTATAGCCTTGCCCTGGGTAACCATCAACCAGAAGGCTCCAGCGGCGATGAGCACATCACCCGCGCTGAAAGCAACTTGGTATGGAAACCCTTTGGGAGGTAAAAACTGGTCAGAAAGCCAGATCAGGCGCGTCTGTTCAGGCAGGAGCAGGATATCCTTGGTGCCGAACCTGTCTCCGCTCCCAAGAGCTGCCAGGGTGTCATGCGGCACAAGCTGACTGGCGGTTTGCGGGCTGATCGGCATGAAGCCGCTATTGGTCGCCATGACCAGCAGATTAAAAAACAGCCCCAGTGCCAGCAGCCACACTCCAGATAACCGCCGGTTGAACCAGCAGAAGACCAGGAGCAGGGCTAATGAAACCAACAAGCCGGCAGCCGCCAGGCTGTCCGGCACCCGGGCACGTATCCCCGGTAGGTACAGAAGGATGAACTGGGGGAGAAAAGCAACGAGGACCATCCAGGACTTGGCAAGGGGCGGAACCGTCCAGGGACGCTTCTGTGAACAGGTGAGGATAAGCCCCGCCACCCACCCGGCCAGGATGGCAACCAGCAGGATCATTTTCTAGCGTGAAATTATCCCGCCATCAGACGGAGCACCGGCACCCAGGACGAACAGGACCAGCGCTAGGAGCGCAAAAGCAACTTGAATGTGTTGACGATTGATCTTCGGGAGAAAGACAAAAAGTTTTGCGATCTGGTTTTTCATTAGACACCTCTTTTTATATGGAATATCTGTTTATCATACGCCTGTACAGGCTTCAAAGGTGGCTCCAAAACATGGGGCAAAGATTAAAAGACAAAAGCCCTCGGAGGGGCATTAATGGCTCATTGAACACGGGCCCAATGAGCAGCGTGGATCAGGATGTCAGACGTTGATATAACGCTTGTGTCTCTTCTGAGGGTGCCATGCCCATTTCGGCCTGCAATGCGTCCCGGCAGGCTTGATATTGCCAGATGACCGTCAGGCGGTCCCCCCGCTCAGCGTGCAGGCGCATCGCCAGGCGATGAAAATCTTCGAGACAGGCGTTCACTTCTAGGGCCTTATGGCAGGCCTGCACAGCCGCTTCTAAGTCTCCTGCCTGGCGGTGGAGTTCGGCAAGTTGTCGCAACGCCTCGAGATAAGCGTGTTCCAGGCGCTGCCGTTCTGGCCAGGCCCAGTGAGCGTCCATGCTTTGAAGGGCAGGGCCGTGCCAGAGTTTGGTGGCAGCCTGCAAAAGTGCGATCTTGTCTTCAACCCGTTCAGCGATCTTCGCCTGTGCGAGTTGGGCATCAAAATCCTCGCTATCGTATTCATAATCCAGGCTGCGGTTGAAGAAATACTGGTTATTCTCGAATAAGACCGCATCCTGCCCCAGGGCGTGCCGCAGCCGGTAAAGATTGTTCTTGAAACGCAATTTCAACTGGGCCGGGTCGATGTCCGGCCAAAAGGCTTCGCCAATTTCATCCTTGGTGACCGGGCGCGGACTCAACAGGAAAAAGAAGAACAGATCGCGGACAGAAAGCGTCTTCCATTGTGACACGGAAACCAGCTTCCCGTTCACTCGGACCTGCGGTTTACCCAGGCTCTGGATGGTCAACCGGGACGCTTGCAGGGGGGCAGCCTTCAGCATTTGCCGCAGCCGTTTGCGCAGAGCCGGGATGCGCTCCTCGGCCTGCGCAACCCGCCTCAGGAGCGAATCAGTCACCGGGTCGGAATGCAGGTCCGCCAGCCAGGGAATTGCATGCCGCAGCATGTGCACCAGGGGCACATCCCCTTCATATTGGGAGAGAGCGGCCGAAACCGTCCGCAAGGCTTCCCGTGCCGCGGCTTCATCCCCAGACTTTGCAACTGCCGCGGCCAGCCAGACGCGGCTCCACTCTGTCTCAGCCGTCAGGTTGCCGCGCTGGAATTGGTCGAGGGCCTCCTGCAATTCCAATCGGGCTGGCTTAAGATTCGCTTCTGCCAGGGACAGGCAGCCGCTTTCCAGGAACAGCAAACCCGACTCGTAATTTGAGCCGGCGGCCTCGACCATCGGGCGGGTTTCCTTCAGAAGGCTGCGCGCTTCCTTTAACCTGCCTCGCAGACGCGCCAGGCGCGCCTGCGCCAGTAATAGATAGTTCACCAGGAATTGATAACTGACCTGGTGCGCAAGGCCTGTGGCTGTGGCATAGGTCTGCTGGGCGGATTCATATTCGTCCAGGTCCGAAAGAATATCCCCCAGGCTGACGAGCAGCAATGCTTCCTGCGTGCGATAACTGTCCTGGCGGCAGCAATCCAGCCCCTCTTCCAAAGTCCTTACCGCCGATTCGTAATCGCCTTGCATATAATATAAGACTGCCAGGTTATTCAGGGTATTGGCCTGTGAGTACAGGTGGTTTTGCCGCTTCCATTCCGCCAGGGCGTTCTGGTAGAACTGTGCCGCGGCAGCATGTTTGCCTGTTGCCTGGTAGACCCACCCCAGGTCCATTTGCAGACGGGCAATGCTTTCCGCCTCACCCAGTCGTTTATACCGCAGCAGCGAATCTTCCAGGGACGCGACAGCCTGCTCCACCTGGCCGAGACGGAAGAGGCAGATTCCCTTGAAGCGTTGAGCTTCCGCGCTGACAGCTTCCTGGATGGATGCCTCCCGGGGAAAACGAAGAGCTTCATCAGCATCCTGAACCGCGCCGGCATAGTCTCCCATTAAACGGCGGGCAGCCGCACGTCGCACCAGGGTCAGCGCCAGGCCAGGCAGATCATTTGCAGTTTGGAGCATGACGATGGCACGATCCAGCAAGGGCAAAGCTGCGCGTCCATCCCCCAGAGCCCCCAGAAACGCACCTTTCAGCGAGAGCAGGGCGGGGTGTTTTTCGAGTAATGCTGCCGGGAATTCATCCAGCCAGGCTTGGAGTGTGATCAGGTGCTCGCTTAGCAACACAAAGGTCCCGACGCGACCGACCAGCCCGGCCAGGGCATCCAGGTCGCCTAGCTGTTTAAGGATTGCATGGGCTTTTTCCCATTCGCGGCGTTCTTCGTAAACCTCCGCCAGGCGGGTGAGAATGGATTGCGCCGATTCTGGCGCCTCCTGAAGGATGCGCCCCTGGAGGAACTCCCCGAAGAGATGGTGGTAGCGGAGCCATTTTCCATGCGGCCCCACCGGAAGCACGAATAGGTTGTTGTTTTTAACTGTTTTGAGCAGATTCTTCCAATCCCCGGCGCCCAGGACCGCTTCGCACAGGTCTGCATCGAATTCTTCGAGCAGGGATGTCTGCAGCAGGAACTGGCGCAGTTCAGGGGTTTGATGGGAAAGGACTTGCTGGTCCAAATAAACAGCCAGGTCCACGCCGGTGGCACGCGCAGTTCGCCTCCGGCTTGCCCTGAACGCCGCAGTTGAAGGGTCCGGCGCCTCGAGGACTACTTCGGCCGCTGAAAGATGAAGCCCGGTGATCCATCCTTCAGTCTGGCGGATCAGTTCTTCGGCGGCCTCCTCGGTCAGTTTGACGCCATAGTTCTTATCGAAAAGAGTGCGTATTTCGTCGGGACGGAAAGCCAGTTCTTCTAGGTCGAACCCGCTCACCTGCTGGCGTGCCACCAGGAGCGTGATATCGGGCAGGGTTGGGAGTCGGCGCGAGGCCAGGATGACATGGCAGTTTTCACCGGCCAGCGAAACAAAACGACTGAAAAGGTCACGGATGTTGGGGATGGAATCCACGAACTGGTAGTCATCCACGATCAGCGTAAAATGTTCGCCGATCTGGTCATCCATCTCGTTGACCAGGCTGGAAAGCAGGCGTTCGGAATCCTGTTCGAAACTGGTTATCGATCTGAGCACAGAGTCGGACCGTTTCCCAAAATTGGGGAAGCGTTCCGCCAGGGCCGCGATTAAGTACGCCATGAAACGCTGGGGGTCTTTATCCAGGGCATCCAGCGAGAGCCAGCAGACCGGCATCTCTGACTGGCGGGCAAAATCCACCAACAGGGACGTCTTCCCGTACCCGGCCGGCGCGGTCATCAGGATGAGTTTCTTATCCAGCAGATCTTCGAAGCGCGCCAACAACCGCCTCCGGCGCAGGAGCTCAGGGCGGAGCGCGGGGACGACGATCTTGGTACGACTCTTGGGAACTTCGATGCTGCTCATAGGTTGTATGGATAATTTTACTCGCTTCCGGGCTGTGTGGCACCGCCCTGCCCCTGCCTTTTCTTGCGGTATACTTCAAAAAGAGAAAGGTTCTCTGGAAATCGCCATGGAGTTGGAGTAAATAGGGGGTGATGGACTGGCTGCGCCAGTCCATCACCCCCATATCTCCGCTATGGTGTTCCTATTGATCCAGGAAAACCAATTGAAGGAAAAACGATGAAACAGGTTCTGCAAAACATGCGCGACGGAAAGACCACCGTGACCGAAGTACCCGTCCCTACCCCGCACACCGGCCAGGCACTTGTCAAAGTGGCCACCTCCCTCGTCTCGGCGGGTACCGAGCGAATGCTGGTTGAATTCGGCGAAAAATCACTGTTGGGAAAAGCCCGTTCCCGGCCCGACCTCGTCCGCCAGGTGGTGGATAAAATGAAACGCGAGGGCGCACTCCCCACCCTCCAGGCAGCCTTCAACCGTCTCGACCAGCCGATGGCGCTGGGGTATTCCTCGGCGGGCACCATTGTTGCGCTGGGGGATGGCATGGAAGGTTTCAAGGTCGGCCAGCGGGTGGCTTGCGCCGGTGGCGGTTATGCCGTGCATGCTGAATACGATCTTGTTCCCCGCCTCCTGCTAACCCCGCTCCCTGAGAGCGTGGATTTCGAGTCTGCTGCCTTCACCACCCTCGGCGCAATTGCCCTGCACGGCTTCCGGCTGGCTGATCCGCAGATTGGCGAGAATGTGGCGGTCATCGGCCTTGGCCTTCTGGGGTTATTGGCCGGACAGATCGCCGCTGCGGCCGGGTGCCTCGTCTTTGGCATTGACACCAACCCGCAGCGCGTCGCCCTTGCTGCGTCTCTCGGGCTTTCAGCCTGCCTTCGCGACCAGGCCGTCGACTCCGCCCTGGCCTTTACCCTCAACCGCGGCTTTGACGTGGTGCTCATCTGTGCCGACACCCCCTCCAATGACCCGGTCGAACTGGCGGCACTTATCGCCCGCGACCGGGCGCGCATCGTCGCCACGGGTGCGGTTGGGCTGACCTTCCCGCGCAAGATCTACTACGAGAAGGAACTCTCCTTCGTCAATTCCCGTTCTTATGGTCCGGGGCGCTACGATGCCTCTTACGAGGAGAATGGACGCGACTACCCCGTCGGCTACGTCCGCTGGACGGAGGCACGCAACTTCCAGGCAGTGGTGGACCTGATGGCCGGCGGTAAGCTGAAGGTTGCACCCCTGATAACTCATCGCTTCCCGATCAAAGAAGCAGCTGCTGCCTACGAGGTGATCACTGGCAAGAAAAAGCAGGTCTTCCTCGGAGTGCTGCTGACTTACCCGCCTGACACATCCCCAGGTTCCCGGGTTGTCAGGTTTAACGTGCAACCCTCCAAACGCGAGGGATTGGTGACGTTGGGTGTCCTCGGCGCCGGTCTCTTTGCCAACGCCACCCTGCTCCCGGCCATCCGGAAGATCCCCGCCATTCAACTGGCCGGTATTGCTTCGGCAGGCGGACTGCACGCCCAGCACTCGGCCAGGAAATTCGGTTTCTCTTACGCCGCCTCCAGCGACGACGAGATCCTCAACGACCCAAACATTAACACGGTAGCTATTCTCACCCGTCACGACATGCACGCCGCTTTGGTGCTGAAAGCCTTGCAGGCCGGGAAACATGTTTTTGTCGAAAAACCCCTCGCCATCACACCCGAAAGCCTGGAGGAGATCGTCCAAGCGCTTTCTTCTGCCAACAGCCTCCTCCTGACCGGTTTCAATCGCCGCTTTGCACCCCTGGCGGTCGAACTTTCCAAATTCCTGGCAGACCGCCGCGAGCCGCTCCACATGCACTACCGTGTCAATGCCGGGTGCATTCCACTCAACCACTGGGTGCATGACCCGGCCCAGGGCGGCGGACGGATCATCGGCGAAGGCTGTCACTTCGTGGACTTCCTGGCATTTCTGGCCGGAGCCGCACCGCTTTCGGTCAGCGCATCTGCCCTGCCCGACAACGGCAAATACCACCAGGATAATATCTCGATGACCTTCACTTTCCCCGACGGCTCGCTCGGCGTAGTGGACTATCTTTCCAATGGCCACAAGTCCTTCCCCAAGGAGCGCCTTGAAGTCTTCTGCGGCGGGCGCGTGGCTGTTTTGGATGATTTCCGTTCCCTTGAGTTGGTGCATGCTGGGCAGCGTAGGGTGGTCAAAAAAGCGCAGGATAAAGGCTGGTACGGCGAGTGGGTGGCTTTTTCCAAAGCCATCCGTGAAGGCGGCGAGCCGCCCATCCCGTACGAGCAGTTGGTCGGCGTGACGAAGGCCACCTTCGCGGTGATGGAGTCATTGCGGGCAGGGAAAACGATCAATATTTGACATGAATATAAAGATCGAAGGCCCGCTTCTCGATCAATCCTCCACCTGCGTCCCTATCCTACGCCTCCTGCCGGAGTGGTTTGGTATTGAAGCAGTCATCCTGGATTACGAGCGGGACATCGGGCATCTGCCCACCTTCCTGGCAAAAGAGGCTGGGAGCTTGCTCGGTTTCCTCAGCCTGAAGCAGCATTACCCTTTCTCAGCGGAAATCTATGTGATGGCCGTCCGCCCGGAGGCCCACCACTGTGGTATCGGGCGGGCGCTGGTTGCAGCTGCCGAAACCCATGCCCGCGGACTGGGTGTCGAGTACATGCAGGTGAAAACGCTCGGTCCCTCCCGCCCGGACGATGGTTTTGCCCGCACCCGGGCCTTTTATGAAGCCATGGGGTATCGCCCGTTGGAAGAGTTCAAGCAGATCTGGGACGAAAATAATCCCTGCCTGGTCCTGGTAAAACGGTTGTAAGCATGGAACATCTCTTGGAACTGCGCAAGTTGGTCGGTCACCGCCCGCTCCTGATGGTCGGCGCGGCCACGCTTATCGTGGATGACCATAACCGCCTCCTGCTGCTGCATCGCTCCGACAACGACTGCTGGGGCCCTCCGGGTGGCGCGCTGGAATTGGGCGAAGAGGTTGAAACGGCAGCCCGCCGCGAGGTCCGCGAAGAGACCGGGTTGGAGCTTGGCGGGATGACCCTTTTCGGGGTCTTCTCCGGCCCGGAGTTGTTCTACGTCTACCCTAACGGCGATGAAGTTTATAATGTAACCATCGTTTACCAAGCCCACACTTGGAGCGGGGAAATCCGCTTGAACGGCGAGCATACCGCCTGGAATTGGTTTGCTCTCGGAGAAATCCCGGGTAATATCAGCCCGCCCATCCAACCCGTGATAGAACAATTCAAACGCCTATGACCATCAAGCCCTGGAAGATTCTGTATTCGACTCATCTACGGGATAACATCCGTCTCGACCGCTGCGAACTCCCCAATGGGAATATCCTCGAAGGGACAGTCCTTGAATTCGGCACCTGGGCTACAGTGCTGGCTTTGACGAAAGATCAGGAAGTGGTGCTCATCCGTCAGTATCGGCATGGGGCGCAAAAAGTGATAGTGGAGCTGCCCGGTGGGGCAATGGACACGGAAGACGAAAGTCCGTTGGCTGCTGCCAGGCGGGAACTGCAGGAAGAGACCGGTTACTCGAGCGAACGGATCGTTCAGGTGGGCTGTGTCTCGCCGAACCCGGCCAACCATACCAACCTGATCTATTCCTTCCTGGCATTGGAGGCCGAAAAGGTCAGCGGTCAGCATCTTGATGCGAATGAAGAGATCGAAGTTTTCCTTAAACCCCTGGAAGAGGTCATCGCCATGGCCAAAAACGGTGAACTGCTCCAGTCGATGCAGGTGAGCACCTTATTCTTCACCTTGGCTTACTTGGACCGGATTTCCTGATGAATCCTTTCACCAAACTAACCATTGCTTTAAAAGCCATTCAACAGTTGGGATTCCAGCCGGTGGCGTTTAACGCCCTCTACCGGTTCGGCCTGGCGACGGGGCATTACAGGCGAGTCACCGGTCGTAAGTCATCAGTCGTTGGTGGAGAATTGAAAGCGGTCCTGCCCTTGCCCCGGCGGGAAGAACTCCTGGCCGTATTAGGCGAAGATGGCCGGGCCAGTTTGATCGCCGAAGCGGATGAGATTGTCGCTGGCAAGATCCGTCTCTTCGGTGGCGACGCTGTGCCGCTTCAACTCACCTTCTCGGAATCTCTTCACCATTGGACAGCCTACGAGTCCATTCCATCTCTGCTTACTCCTCTCTATTCTCAAATACCTGATATCAAATTTCTTTGGGAACCTGCCCGCTTTGGCTGGGCCTTTACCCTCGGGCGTGCCTTCCACCTTTCCGGGGACGAAAAATACGCCGGGACTTTCTGGAAATATTTTGAAACCTTCACCAACACCAACCCGCCCTGCCTCGGTCCTCACTGGATGTCGGGACAGGAAGTGGCCCTGCGCCTGATGGCCCTCGTCTGGGCCGGGCAGGTCTTCGATCCTGCCTCTGCCTCCACGCCGGAGCGTAAAACCCACCTGGCTGCCGCGGTCGCTGCCCACGCCTCCCGGATCCCCCCAACCCTCGTTTACGCCCGCTCCCAGCAGAACAACCACCTGCTCACCGAAGCCGCCGGGCTTCTCACCGCCGGGCTTTCTCTCCCCGGCCACCCGGATGCATCCCGCTGGCGCAGTCTCGGCTGGCGCTGGCTCAATACCGGGCTTCGGTCCCAGATTGACAACTACGGGGAATATGCCCAGCACAGCACCAACTACCACCGCCTGATGCTCCAGCTGGTCCTGTGGGTGAGCGCGCTGATCCGCGCTAACGACTTCAGTCGTGACTATCTCTGGCCGCATCCGACCCTCGACGCGATCAAACGCTCCATCCACTGGCTCCTGTCGTTGCTTGATTCCGAGTCGGGCCGCACCCCGAACCTGGGCGCCAACGACGGATCTTACATCTTCCCCCTGACCGTGCTCCCGTTCGCTGATTACCGTCCCGTCCTGCACGCTGCTGCCCGCGCCTTCCTCGATTACGACCTGCCGCGCGGACCCTGGGACGAGCTGGCGCTCTGGTTTGACACACAGGCCGCGCGGCCAAGAAAGATGCTCCTGCCCCGCTATCTCGGTGATCAGTTGTACGGCAATCGATCCTGGGCTTATTTCCGCACAGCCCAGTTCACCTCCCGCCCGTCCCACGCCGACCAGTTGCATCTCGACCTGTGGTGGCGCGGCTTGAACGTGGCCCAAGACGCCGGGACATTCCTGTACAATGCCGAAAGCCCCTGGGATAACAGCCTGACCACCACCCTGGTTCACAATACTGTTGCCATCAACGGTCGCGATCAGATGACCCGTGCCGGGCGCTTCCTCTATCTGGATTGGGTCAACGCTTACCGGCAATCCCTGCCTGCCGAAGACCCGGCGCAGGTACAGCGCGCACGTGGCCGATATCGGGCAGGCGGCATCCGCCACACGCGCATTGTCAGTGTCTGCGATGACGACCGCTGGCAGGTGGCGGACGAGATCCTGCCTCTGCGCATGCCCTGGGCAAAAAAGCCGCTTACCTTTCGCCTTCACTGGCTCTTGCAGGATTGGGAGTGGGAAGTGGAGAACAGGGAACAGCGGATCGAGATTAGCCTCAAGTCGCCGCAAGGCATAATACGGCTTAACCTGTCTGCTGTTCCAATGTTCTCTGATCTTAATTCTCAATTCTCTATTGTGCGCGCCGGCGAACTGCTCCACGGCTCGGCCGCCCCCGATCTTGTGCGCGGTTGGGCCTCGCCATCCTACGGCCTCAAGGTCCCGGCCCTGTCACTGGCGATCGAGATGAGATCCGCCAATGAAGTAAAATTCTTCTCGGAGTTCATCTTTCCAAAATGAGTTACCGCGCCGGTATCATCCTCCTGCAAGACGACAAGATTGCGCTGATCGAGCGTCACCGCCTTGGCCTGCATTATTTCACCTTCCCCGGCGGCCATGTGGACGAGGGCGAGACCCCCGAACAGGCCGCCATCCGCGAGACCGAGGAAGAGCTCGGCCTGCAAGTGGCCCTCAAACAACTGCTCGCCCGATATGGCTGGCACGGAAAATGGCAGTATTACTATCTCGTTGAAGTCATCGGGGGGGAATTCGGCACAGGTCAGGGGGAAGAAATGCATGACCCGACCCCTGAGCACGGTACGTATCATCCCGTGTGGATGCCGGTCGCCGATTTGCTGTCCCGGCCCGTTTTACCGTCTCAATTGGCCGAACTGGTTGTCCATGGCGTGCAATCGGGATGGCCCGTACAACCGGTTGTGTTCCAGGAAGAACCCGGATAATGCATATCTTGCTGATCCACCAGGCTTTTGCGGCTCTTGACGAGCCCGGCGGGACACGTCACCACGAGTTCGCCCTTTATCTGGCCGCGCACGGGCACAAAGTGACCGTGATTACCAGCCCTGTCAGTTATTTGACGGGCGATTCGGTCGCTCCTTCATCCCTCACCAATTCCGCCGGAGATGGGACGGGGGTCAGGGTGATTCGCGCATACAACTACCGCGCCCTGCACAAATCCTTCGTCCACCGTGTCTTTGCCTTTGTTTCGTTCATGACCTCCTCGTTTTTTATCGGTCTGGGTGTCAGGAACGTGGATGTAGTCTGGGGCACCTCGCCGCCCATATTCCAGGGTGTCACTGCCTGGCTGCTGGCGCGGATTAAGCGTGTCCCATTCCTCTTCGAAGTGCGCGACCTGTGGCCGCAGTTTGCCATCGCCGTTGGCGTGTTGAGGAATCCCATCCTCATCAAACTTTCCGCGTGGCTCGAACGGTTCCTCTATCGCCGTGCTGACACGCTGGTGGTGAATAGTCCCGCTTATATAGCCCACGTGACGGAACGCGGCGCACGTCGTGTCGAACTTGTCCCCAATGGTGCCAACCCGGAAATGTTCGACCCGGCGGATGATGGTCGCGCGTTCCGGTCGGCCAACCATCTGGAAGATAAATTCGTCGTACTATACGCCGGTGCACACGGGTTGTCCAACGACCTGGGCGTGGTCCTGGAGGCCGCCCGGCTTTTGGCAGGAACCAATTCCGCTATCCGCATCGTTTTCCTTGGCGACGGCAAGGAAAAACCCGCCCTGCAGGGACAAGCCACCGGGATGGGTCTGACCAATGTACTGTTCCTCCCGCCCGTCCCCAAGACGGGGATGCCCGCAGCTCTTGCCGGGGCGGACGCCTGTCTGGCCATCCTGAAACCGCTGGAAGAATATAAGACCACCTACCCTAACAAGGTTTTCGACTATCTGGCGGCCGGCCGTCCCGTGGCGCTCGCCATCGACGGAGTCATCCGTGAGGTGGTGGAGGCAGCTGGTTGTGGTATTTTCGCCCAACCCGGTGACCCGTCCGCGCTGGCCGAGGCCATCCAAACCCTGGCCTCTGACCCTGAGCGAAGCCGTCAGATGGGGCTGGCGGGCCGGAAATACCTGGAAGAGCATTTCAGCCGCAACAAGATTGCAGAAAAACTTCTGAATGTCCTTACCGCTCAGACTCGTTCCAGTCGAGACTTACCATAATTCTCAAAGATTTGATTCGGTCAATTCCAGATTTGTCTGGCTAAAAGTATAATCATGGAAGCCATTCATTTCTTGTCATTAATTGGTTAAGTTGCGTAATTCCAAGAAAGGGGCGTTTTTGCCAAATATTTTGGGGGGAAAGGAGGGAAAGGCGGAAACGGAAAAAATACTGAATAGCATGACAAACAAGGAGAAATTATGCCCGCCATCGCCTTCGACCGCTACTACCGCTACGACGACCTGACCCGACTGCTGAAAGCCCTGGTGGAGGCCCACCCCAACCTGCTTCGGCTGGAAAGTATCGGGAAGAGCCACGAGGGCCGTGACGTCTGGTTGGTGACTGCCACAAACTTTGCCACCGGTCCGGATAACGAGAAGCCTGCCCTGTGGGTGGATGGCAACCTGCACGCCTCCGAAGTGGCGGGTTCGATGGCGGTGTTGTACATCATCAATGTCCTCGCCACTCGTTACGGGAAGGATACCGGCGTTACCACCGCCCTCGATACGCGCGCCTTTTATATCGTTCCGCGTGTCAACCCCGACGGGGCTGAGTGGGCCCTGGCTGATAAGCCCAGGATCGTCCGCTCCAGCACGCGGCCGTATCCATATGATGAGGAACCGGTCGAGGGGCTGCTCCAGGAGGATGTTGACGGGGACGGGCGCATCCTGACCATGCGCGTCCATGATCCAAATGGCGCCTGGAAACCCCATCCCGCCGACCCGCGCTTGATGGTCCGGCGCGACCCGGTCGAAACAGGAGGTTCCTATTACCGGCTGCTGCCCGAGGGACTGTTGCGTAATTTCGATGGGGTCACGATTCAGCCCCGGGGTCCAAAAGAGGGGCTCGACCTCAACCGCAACTTCCCGATCGGCTGGCGCCAGGAGAACGAACAGCCCGGCGCTGGCCCCTACCCGGTCAGCGAGCCGGAATCGCGCAACATCGTGGATTTCATTGTCCGGCATCCCAACCTGACTGGCGTGATTACCTTCCACACCTACAGCGGAGTTCTCCTGCGCCCCTACGACGACCGCGCAGACGACGAGTTTCCCGCCGAGGACCTGTGGACCTACAAGAAGATAGGCGAACAGGGTACGGCGATGACTGGCTACCCGAACATCTCGTGCTACCACGAATTCCGCTATCATCCGAAGACGGTCACCACCGGTGGCTTTGACACCTGGATGTACGATCACATCGGGGTTTTCGCCTGGACGGTGGAACTCTGGAGCCCGATGCAGCAGGCAGGCATCAAAGACTATAAATATATAGACTGGTTCCGCGAACATCCGCTGGAGGACGATCTCAAGCTGATGAAATGGAACGACAAAGTCCTGGGCAGAAAAGGGTACGTCGACTGGTATGCCTTCGACCACCCCCAGCTTGGCAAGCTGGAACTGGGCGGCTGGGATGCGCAAAACGTTTGGGGCAACCCGCCCATTGAGTTCCTGAAAAAGGAAATCAAGCCGTTCCCCGATTGGATCATCTGGCATGCGCTGATCTCGCCGAAACTGGCGCTGCGGGAGGCGAGCGTCACGGCCATTGGCAGGGGAGCCTACCGCATCCGCATGGTGGTGGAGAACACTAGCTGGCTGCCGTCCTACGTGACCAAGAAAGCGGTAGAGAAAAAGGTTTCGCGCGGCGTTATCTGCGAGATTGAATTACCGCAGGGTGCCATGCTTCAGTCCGGTAAGTTGCGCGCAGAACTGGCCCAGCTGGAAGGACGCGCCTATAAGGCCGCGTATGTCGAGGGCTGGGAAGGCGGGACCGATGACCGGCTGAAGGTCGAGTGGGTGGTCCATGCGCCCAAAGGCGGGACGGTCAAGCTGGTGGCTCGTCATGAGCGCGCCGGGGTCGTCCGTGCGGAGGTGGAACTCAAGCCGTGAGCAGGTTCGATGGGCGTATTTGGCTGGCCCGGCTGCTGATCGCGGCCGTCATCGCCTGGAATCTGCAGGCGGCCTTCTCCTTTCTGATGGATCCGGACGCCTATGCTCCAGCCTTCGAGCTGGGCGGAACCGCAGGGGCCGCGGCATTGCGCGGCATGGCAGTCCTGTTCGTGATGTGGAACGTGCCTTACCTGGTGGCTTGCTTTCAACCCCGCCGTCGCCGCCTCTCGCTTTGGGAGGCGCTGGTCATGCAGATAGTGGGTGTCCTGGGCGAGACATTCATCCTTTTCGGCCTCCCCGCCGGTCATATCCTGCTGGCTGGTTCCCTTATTCGTTTCATTGCATTCGACACTGCCGGGCTTCCCGCATTGGGCGCGGCGCTGTTTCTGACGAGATCCCCTAGCGCCTGAAGACGTTTTTTTTGGTCAATAGGAAAGAATACCCCCGTCATGATCAGAGGGGACAGTGATAAGATGAAGCCCGCTTGGCACACATTATCAATAAAGGAGACCCAATGAGCAAGACTTTTAAAGTATTAATTGCGATCCTGGTTGGTTCCACGATGCTGTCATGCGGCCTCCCGCTCGCAGTCGCGACTCCCACCGTGGTGCCTGTCCCTTTGGCGTCACCTACCACGCTACCTACCGTCCCCTATAGCGACTGGCTGACATACACCAACCAGAAGTACAACTTTGAATTGAAATACCCGCCGGACGGCCAGGGTTCCGACCAGACGGATAGTTCCGCACGTATCTATCTTTCTATTACGCCGAACACCAGCCTCCAGGAAAAATATCTTGACATATCGGTGGCAGAAAACATCAAGCCGTGTTCCAGCCCGCAGGCACAGGGATATGCGCCTGGCTCGATCCAATCCTCGCAGGTGACCGTCAACAACCTGGCATTCACCCTGGAGAGCGGAGGGGATGCCGGTGCGGGGAACATCTATGAGTGGACTGGTTACTCAACCGCCAAAGGTATCGCTTGTGTCAGCCTGACCTTCGTGCTGCACTCTACGAATCCCGCCATGTATGATAATCCGCCCGCCGAGTTTGACAGCGATGCAGAGTTGGCTGTTTTTGCCGGGATCGTTTCAACCTACAAATGGCTTACCCCATAGGGGAGTGAACGGGAAATGAAATTTATCACCCCCATTATTTTACTTATAAAAAAACCGCTTCATCTCTTTCCCCTCCACCAAATTGCGGTGGAGGGGAGTTAAATCTCTTCTTATCCCATCTTCCCGCTTAGGTATGCGTCGGTCAGTTCCTTTTCGGGGCGGGTAAAGATCTTCTCGGTCGGGCCGAACTCAATCAGCTCACCCAGCCAGAAAAGGCCGGTGTAATCCGCAACCCGCCCTGCCTGCTGCATGTTATGGGTCACGATTATGATGGTGTAATTCTTCTTAAGCTCTGAGATCAAGTCTTCGATGCCACCGGTGGCGATGGGATCGAGGGCTGATGTGGATTCATCGAACAGGACCACATCTGGCTTGACAGCCAGGACGCGTGCAATGCAGATCCGCTGCTGCTGGCCGAGCGAGAATCCCAGGGCATTGGCTTTCAGATCCCCTTTGACCTCGTCCCAGAGAACGGCATCTTTAAGGCTGTGTTCCACGATCTCATCCAATTGGGCTTTGTTCTGTACCATGCCCAGCACGCGCGGGCCGAAGGCGACATTATCGTACACAGACTGGGGGAACGGGTTCGGTTTTTGGAAGACCATCCCCACCCGCTGGCGCAGTTCGGCCACGTTGTAATCGGGAGCATAGATGTCGCGCCCTTCGAGCTGGATTTTCCCTTCAACCCGCGTGCCGGGGATGGTGTCGTTCATCCGGTTCAGGCAGCGCAGGAAGGTGGATTTGCCGCAGCCCGAAGGTCCGATCAACGCGGTGACCTTGCGGCGCAGGATTTCCATGCCAATTTTGCTCAGGGCAAGTTTTTCCCCGTAATAGAAATCCAGGTTGGTTATGGTGAAAACAAGAGGATCAGTCACAGCGGTTATTTTACCCGAATAGAGGCAGATACCGCCGGGAATTATCGGCTATAATTTTGGGCGATGAAAGTTCCCCAGTGTGTTCTTGCCCTCCTCCTGGTCGTATTGACCGCCTGCGGAGGTAGTTCCAACCTGCAGTCCTCGCCCGTCAAGGTGTCTGCCTACATCCAAAATAAAGGTTCCGACACACTGGTCAATCTTGCCCTGGCCTGGGCGGAACGTTACCAGGCTGAAGTTCCCGCTGTCAGCTTATCGGTTACCGGCGGTGGCTCCGGGACCGGGATTGCCGCTCTCGTCAATGGGACGGTGGACATCGCCAATGCCTCGCGTGCCATGACGGACGATGAAATAAAACAAGCCGAGGCCAACGGGATCACACCGGTCAAGTTTGTGGTCTCCCGGGATGCCATTGCCGTCGTCGTTAATCCGGAGAACCCGGTCCGGAAGTTGACCCTCCAGCAGATCTCCGACATATACAGCGGCAGGATCAACAACTGGTCAGAGCTCGGCGGCGAGGATCGGCCGATTGTGCGGCTTTCGCGCGAGACCAACTCTGGCACGCATGTCTATTTCCTGCAAACCGTGATTCGCCTGGGCGACAGCAGCAATAAAACCCTTTTTTCCACGGATACACTCCTGCTGCCCTCATCCGAAGGCATCATCAATGAAGTGCGCCAAAACCCTAATGCCATCGGTTACGACGGGCTTGGATATATTCCACCCGACTTGATGGACAGCGTGATCGCGGTTTCCAGGGATGCCGGCGGGCCATATGTCATCCCATCCATCGCGACGGTCAACGATAACACCTACCCGGTGGCTCGCGACCTGTATATGTATACCGCCGGGCAACCGGCCGGTGCCATCAAGGACTACATCAATTGGATCCTTTCTCCCGAGGCTCAGGCCATCGTGGCTGATCTGGGCTTTGTGCCGATTAAATAACCATTCCCCATCCCATTTCCTGAGGAAAAGGCGCGCGGAGTTCTATGCATAGATCCCTCAATTGGCGTGAAACCATCCTCACCGCGGTCATAAAGACCTGCGGTTATTCGGCGATTGTTTTTGTGATCCTGATCTTCTTCTTCCTCCTGCGTGAAGGCCTCCCCGCCCTGGCTGAGGTTAAGCTCAGTGACCTGCTTACCACGCGCTGGTATCCCATCGAAAACCATTTCGGTATCCTGCCCCTTCTCACCGGCTCGCTCATTGTGACGCTGGGCGCTATGCTGATCGCCATTCCTTTCGGGATTGGCACCGCCGTCTTCCTTTCCGAGATCGCCCCGCGCTGGATGAGGGAGATTCTCAAACCGCTGGTGGAACTGCTGGGTGGGCTCCCCTCGGTGGTGCTCGGCTTCCTTGGAATCCTGCTACTCTCGCCGTTCCTGCGGGTCTTCCTGGATCTGCCCACCGGTCTGACCGCCCTGGCCGGGGCACTGCTCCTTGGCGCGATCGCCGTCCCAACCACGGTCTCGATCGCCGAAGACGCCTTGGACGCTGTCCCAAAGAGTTATCGCGAGGGGGCGCTGGCTCTTGGCGCGACCAAATGGCAGACTATTTGGCGGGTGACTCTGCCTGCCGCCCGTTCCGGCGTGTTGACGGCCCTCATGCTCGGAATCGGTCGTACCATCGGCGAGACGATGGCTGTGATGATGGTTACCGGCAACGCACCTGTGATGGCCGTTAAAATAACTTCCATCTTCTCCCCGGTCCGCACCATGACGGCTACCATCGCCGCTGAAATGGGGGAGGTGGCCAACGGCAGCACCCATTACCATGTTCTATTCTTTATTGGTCTGGTGTTGTTCGTTATCTCCCTGGCGGTCAATATCGCCGCATCCTCGGTGGTTTTTAAATCCAAAAAACGCGCTGAAAGGGTGCTGTCTTGAAACGCCGCTATAGCGTTGACCGCTTTCTTGTCCAGCGCTTGGGGGTTTCACTCATCACGCTGGTAGCTTTCCTGACCGTCATCCCGATCATTGGCGTTTTCGGTTACATCATCGCCAAAGGCGTACCCGCCCTCTCGTGGGAATTCTTGACTGCCATGCCGAGCAATGGCATGCGCGCCGGGGGCATCCTGCCCGCAATTGTCGGTACTTTCTATCTCACCCTGGGTACGGCCATTTTTTCGGTCCCGCTCGGTATCGCCGCCGCGATTTACCTCGCCGAGTACGCAAAAGAAAATGGACTGACGCGTCTCATCCGCATCTCCATCATCAACCTGGCTGGTATCCCCTCGGTGGTCTATGGCCTGTTCGGTCTTGGCTTATTCGTGCTCTTCCTGAAATTCGGCACCAGCATTCTGGCTGCTTCGCTGACCCTCTCGATCATGACCCTGCCCGTCATCATTAGTGCGGCCGAGGAGGCCCTGCGGGCGGTTCCTCAGTCTTTCCGGACGGTGAGTATTTCACTGGGCGGCACCCGCTGGCAGACCATCCGCAAGATCGTCCTGCCGCAGGCGCTGCCCGGAATTATCACCGGTGTCATCCTGGGCTTGGAACGCGCCGCTGGGGAAACCGCGCCCATCCTGTTCACTGGTGCGGCCTTCTTCCTTCCGCGCCTGCCCGGTTCGCCGCTCGATGCCACCATGGCTCTGCCCTACCATCTCTTTGTCATCTCCACCCAGGTACCGGAGATGCCCATCCAGATCCAGTACGGTACTGCGCTGGTGCTGATCCTTTTCGTACTGGGGATGAATCTGGTTGCGACGGTCATCCGTTCACGCGCAAGGGCAAAACGACAATGGTAGATAAAATAATCATTGAAAACTTGAACCTGCAATATGCGGACGGGACCGAAAGCCTGCGCGATATTAATCTTCACATCCCGGCCAACGCTGTTACGGTGTTGTTCGGACCCGCCGGCGGCGGTAAATCCTCCCTGTTGCGTTGTCTCAACCGCCTGAACGATCTGACCGAGGTCAAAGTGGTCTCTGGCAGGATCCTGCTGGATGGGGTCAATATTCTTGACCCGAAGACAGATGTGATCGCCCTGCGCCGCCGCGTTGGGATGGTTTTTGCCCGCCCGGTCGTCCTGCCAATGTCCATTCGCCAGAACCTGACCTATGGGCTGGAATTGGCTGGCGAGAAGCGTAAATCCCGCCTGGATGACGCCCTGGAGCGCGGGCTGAAACTGGCCGCGCTTTGGGACGAGGTCAGGGACCGCCTCGACGACCCGGCCATAGCCCTCTCCGGCGGGCAGCAGCAGCGCCTATGTCTGGCGCGCGTCCTCGCCAACCAGCCTGAAGTCATTCTGCTCGACGAACCCACCTCCGGTCTCGACCCGATTTCGACCGGCAAGGTTGAAACCGCCTTGCAGGAACTCAAGAAAGATTACACCATCATCCTCGTCCCGCACTCCGTCCAGCAGGCCGCCCGCACGGCTGACTATGCCGCCTTCTTTCTTCAAGGTGAATTAGTTGAGGCCGCTGACGGCAAGCAGCTCTTCACCCATCCCAAACAGAAGCGCACTGAGGATTACGTTGAAGGAAGATTCGGATAAACCGGTTATTTCTTCCTGAGTTGGGATCAAAAAAGCCATTCTTGGATGGCTTTTTTGATCCCAATATTTACACAATCTTAACATACCCTTAAACAGGCCACAATCAAATTGCGCTAATATAAGCTTGTAAATGCTTCAATAGCAGAAAGGTGAAACTATGTTGGAACCAACTTATCAAGCCGAACAGGTCTGGAACACAGTGCAGGAACCGCGTTGCCCGGTTTATTTGCCCACCGGGTACATGCTTCTCCTGTCTGCCATCGACAAAGGTTGGCAGATCAAAAATATCGAGTTGGTACCCTCCTGGGACCAGAACGGGTTTGTTTATCTGGTAACGTTGCGCCATAATTCCACCAAACGTAGCCATCAAATCGTCCTGCCAAAAAAGCCCATTGTGGAGTACTTGCTCTTCAACGGAGCTGGCAGTTTTATTAATAAGCCAGTCGACAATTACCAGGGAGCGCACGTCTAATACAGACGTGCGCAGCTCGGTTTCTTCATCTTCGCTCTCCTCTTTAGAGTATTTTACCCTGCGGCACTGGCTGCAGGGTAAATGCCATCTCCATGAAAATATATATTATGATTGTGATAAGATAAAAATATGCCCGAATCTATTTTGATCGTGGAAGACGAACCATCCCTCCAGGATACCCTGGTCTACAACCTTGAAAAACAGGGTTACACTGTGGCGGCCTCCGGAGATGGGCGTTCCGCCTTGGAGGCTGCCCGCCGTTTAAAGCCGGACCTCATCGTGCTCGACATCATGCTTCCCGAACTGGACGGTTTCGAGGTCTGCAAGATCCTGCGCAAGGAAATGTCCACGCCCATTCTGATGCTCACCGCCCGTGACGATGAGATTGACCGGGTGGTGGGGCTGGAAGTAGGCGCAGACGATTACCTGACCAAACCCTTCTCCATGCGCGAACTGCTCGCCCGCGTCAAGGCCCAGTTGCGCCGCACCCAACTCCTGCGCGATGAACTGGGAAAAGTCAGGAGCAGCGAGTCTCCTGCTCCTCTGGAAACATTGATCTTCGATGGTCTGGTCATTAACCAGACCCGCCGCGAGGTTACACTGGAAGGGCAAGTCATCCCGCTGAAGCCTCAGGAATATGATCTGCTCCTCTTCTTCGCCGAGCACAAACGGCAGATGCTCTCACGCGAATTCATCCTGGAACGTGTCTGGGGCTGGGAATTTATCGGCGACAGCCGCACGGTGGATGTCCATGTGCGCTGGCTGCGCCAAAAGATTGAAGCCGACCCGGCGGCACCGATCCGCATCGTTACAGTGCGCGGCGGGGGCTACCGGTTCGAGGGGTAGTTGGAAGCCAGAAACAGGCTTTCAACCCGCTGCCAGAAATTGACAGGAAGCGAAAGTACCTGACAGTCATACCGGGGTAAAATTTACACCATGAAGACAAGTATCGAACGTTTCGTATATAGTCTCATCCTTGCGCCTCTGGCTCCGATTTCCGGGCTTCTTGGATTCTGGTGCATCTCGTATGCTTTTCTGCCAGAGAAGTGGATTCCTTTCTGCACCGTAAGCGGCTTCACACTTGGCATTTTGGCGGATATTTTCATCCTGAAAAGACTCATCGCCCGCGCCTACAAGATGGGTGCCGTTTTTTGGCTGGCAGTCCTTCTGTTTTATTCCGTTGGCACCTTCGGCTTCTTTATGGGTGTGCCGGTCCTCAATGCCGCTCTGGCCATCCCAGCCGGGTTCGTAGTTGGTGGAAAACTCGCCCATGAAATGGCAAACGGAGTGCAAGTCCGTCGCGCCTCCCGGCAAACCTGCCTCCTGACCACAGGACTCCTGGCCCTGATATGCGCCTCTTCGGCCTTCTTCGCCCTAATGAGCCCATCCACCCCAAGCGATCTGAAAGGAATGCTCGGTCTCAGTTTCGGAATCACTCCGGCTATGATCTGGGGACTGATCCTGATTGGCGGGGCAGGGCTGTTGGCTATCAACTGGATTCTCACCGCCTTGGCTGTCCGTTTTACGGTTCGTTTTTTGAGCACTTAATGGGATGAACTGGTACCTGGGCTCCCTACTCGTCCTTTTGCTTGCAGCCACCGCATGGCTGGGTTGGCGCTATTTCCACCTGCACCGCAAACTCGATGCCTATGCCCGCTTGATCCGCCGTGCCACCGTTGAAGGAATAACGCTGACCAGCCTGCCGGAGGACGAAAAAGAGCTCGAGGAACTCTCAAACGCGGTCAAAGCCCTGGCGCTGGTAGATCAGGAGCGAACCTCCAAGCTGAGTGTTGAACGGGCCAGGCTTGCCGAGGTCTTGGAACAGATGACCGACGGAGTGCTGATCGCTGACGCCGATGGGCGCATCCAATTCGCCAACCCCGCCGCCAGGAACTTATTTGAAGCCCCCAATGCCGTGGGGCACACCGTGGTCGAAGTCATCCGCCAGCACCAGTTGGTGCAGGCCTGGCAGCGCAGTCTGGAGACCGGTGAGGCGCAGGAGGAATCGGTTGAACTGCCCGCCCGCCGCCAGTTTCTGCAACTGGTGGTTTTGCCGGACCAAAGTACCGGCGGCAGCCTCCTGCTGGTGCAAAACCTGACCCGCGTCCGCCGGTTGGAAACCGTCCGCCGTGACTTTATCTCAAACGTGTCCCACGAACTTCGCACCCCGCTGGCTTCGCTCAAAGCTCTCACCGAAACCCTGCGCGATGGCGCGCTGGAAGACCCGAAAGCTGCCCAACGCTTCCTCGGCCGCATCGAAACCGAGGTGGACGCCCTGACCCAGATGACAAGCGAACTGCTCGAACTGACCCGTATTGAATCTGGACAGGTGCCTCTCGAAATGAAAGCCGTTACCCCCCACAAACTGCTGGACTCAGCTGCCGACAGGATGCGAGCGCAAGCCGAACGCGCCGGGTTGAGCCTGCGCATCGAGATCCTGCCAGGCATTCCAGATGTCCGGGCCGACGCAGTGCGTCTGGAACAGGTGCTTGTTAACTTGATACATAATGCTGTCAAGTTCACCCTTCCGGGTGGCGAGGTGGTTTTGTCCGCACAAACCGAAGGCGATTTCATCTGCTTCTCCGTACGTGATACGGGTGCAGGCATTCCGGAAGACGACCTGGAACGCATCTTTGAGCGCTTTTACAAGGCCGACCGCGCCCGCTCTGGCGGCGGGACCGGGCTGGGACTTTCAATTGCCCGTCACATCGTCGAGGCGCACGGCGGCAGGATCTGGGCCAAGAGCAGGGAAGGCACCGGGAGTACATTCAACTTCACCGTGCCTCTAGCTCCCCCAAAAGATTAACCCAGCAAGGATATTACCTTTACCTGGGCATCAAGGATCAAGCGGGGGTTTCGAATACGAAGAAAGCGGAAAAAAAGAAACGTGCTTCGCGGGGGTCTTAGCCTTTTCTATTCGATCACTCTCAAAATCCCCAGCATGAGTGGTAAAGGAACCCGGTTTTTTGTCACCCTTGTTCAATTTAACCGCTTCAAGGGATGGTATTCAGCTTGCGATATTTAGTCACAAGCGTTCCTGTCAACCAGGTGGATGCGATGATCAAGGCAAATGGAATCCACGCCCCCAATAGGCTTGTGAACATCTCCAGGCTGTGGTCGATAAGCAGAGCTACCACAAATAGATCCATACCGATTACATAAGCAAGGAAGATCACTGCGGTTTGCAAGGGTGTTGTGTATTTGAATTTTCGAAAGTAAACCAACGACACGCCCGTGAAAATAATCGGTGCAGCTATTGCATGGATGATCAATGCATTGTCCAGCGATGTGATTGCCATGCCAATACCCATGCTTGCTTCATATAGTAGCCAGCCGATAAAAGCGTGAGCGATGATGACAAATAATTTTGAAGTATTTATGGTTTTCTCCATGGTTGTATCCATCATATGAAACTCCATTATCAAATGAGTCTATGGGCAGGCCGATTATCCTGCCTGATATCTTGAATTGAGATCTGGATTCTGACATACGGCAAAATGATTATCACATTAACCTGGTGGAAATCTATTAACCCCTTTTAAAGGAATTGTTATCCTTTGATTAACAACCTGGATCTTGATAATGAGGTGAATGTGTACGGCTGTAGGATCTGGGCCGCAAGTCAGGAAGACAGGAGCAGTACCCCTCATTAATCCCCGTTACTCCCGGTAAAGAATTACAAAGCAAACTATCCTGATATTCCTTTGCTTCTTGATTAACCACGCCACTATTGTTCGTCCCCATGTAAAACTTTAACCAAACGTTAAACAAGTGTTGTTCAGGCCTTAAACAAGGGTTGATATGATTCCACCGTGATTAAAAATCTAAGGAGAATAGAAATGCGTAAAAATTTGTATGTATCTATGTTCATTCTGCTTGCTGCCGTCCTGGCGCTCAGCGCCTGCGGCCCTGCAGCCACTCCCCAAACCGTTGTTCAGACCCAGATTGTTGAAGTGACCTCCACCCCTGGTCCTGCTGCTCCGGCCACCGCCACCCCCCTCCCGGCTGGCTCCGTCCAGATCACTGGTTCGGGTGCGACTTTCCCCCTGCCTCTCTACACCCAGTGGACCTACGCCTACCAGTTCGTTGACCCGTCCGTGGTCATCAACTACACCGGTGTTGGCTCTGGCGCTGGCAAGACCGCCATCCTCGCCGGGACGGTTGATTTTGCCGGTTCCGACTCACTTCTGAACGACCAACAATACACCGATGGAAAGGACCTGCAAATGTACCCGATGGTGGCTGGTGCCGTCGTACCGGTCTATAACATCGCCTTCAAGCCTGTCCCCACTCCCGCTGCCGGTCAGACCGCCATTGTCCTGCCCAAGCTTATCTTGGATCGCCAAATCCTGGTGGACATCTATAACGGCAAAGTGACAAAATGGAAAGATCCCAAGATCGTTGCCCTCAACCCCGCTTTGGTCGATTACCTGCCGGATGCAGCCATCACCACCGTCCATCGCTCCGATGGCTCCGGCACCACCGAGATCTTCACCAAGGGTCTTACTTCCTTCAGCCCTGATTGGACTGCCGGCGGAGCTTCCTCCGTCCAGTGGCCCGGACAAGGCTTGGGTGGTAAGGGTAACGCCGGGGTTGCCGCGCAGGTGATTGCCAATCCCAATTCCATCGGTTATGTTGAACTTGCTTACGCCCTCTCAAACGGCATGTCCGTCGCCCAATTGGTGAACAAGGCCGGCAAGACCGTCACTGCCAATGGTGCCAGCGTTCAAGCCGCCATGGCCGATCCCGCATTCACCTTCACCGATAAGCTGACCGCCACCATCGTGGACAGCGGTGTCGATGGTGCCTGGCCGATCACCGGTTACACTTATATCATCCTGCACACCACCTCCATGACCGACTGCGTCAAGGCTCAGAAACTGCTCGAGTTCCTGCAGTGGGCCCAGACCGATTCCGCCGCACAGAGTGGCGCCACAACCCTCGGTTACTCGGTCCTGCCCGATGCTGTCCGTACCAGTGTCCTCGCCAAACTCGCCGAGCTCACCTGCAACGGTCAGCCCGTTATGAAATAACCTTCCTATCTCGACTTCTTCCCTCTCATGTGGAGGGCCTCCTTAAGGAGGCCCTCCATCAAACATCAATAAACATATTATTCGAAGGAAATGCCCTCATTAAATAATTTACAGCCGCAGCCAAATGGCCGTGGCTTTTGTACAGAAAATCAGACAAACCCATGCTGAAAATCGTTAAACCACTTCCCGAAACACACTGGCTTTCGCGCTTGCGCCGGATTCTCCACTACGGCGACCGTCCCTGGCAGGGGTTGATCATCGTGATGTCCGCCCTCGTAATCGTTCTGATGCTTTCCATCGGCGGATTGTTGTGGGCCAAATCTGCAGGTGCCCGCTCTGCATTTGGCTGGTCCTTTTTGACGCCGACCGCTAACCCCAACTGGGATCCGGTCAATGATCATTTCCAGGCCTGGCCATTCCTTTACGGAACATTGGAAACATCCTTGTTTGCCATCCTTTTTGCCCTGCCGGTTGGGATCGGGGTTGCCATCTTCCTGGCTGAACTTTGCCCAGCCTGGCTGCGAACCCCGCTGACCTGGATGGTGGAACTACTGGCAGCCATCCCCAGTGTAGTCTACGGTCTGTGGGGTATTTTCGTATTCTTACCTCAGGTGGTCGCGCCTATCGGAGTCTTCCTCGGGGATACCCTCGGGCAGTTGCCAGTTCTGGGCAGCTTGTTCGCCGGCCCCATCCCGGCCAGCGGATCCTCCCGTCTGGCAGCCAGCCTGATCCTCACCATCATGATCACTCCTACCATCGCTGCAGTAACCCGGGATGTCTTCCTGGCCATCCCCAATTCCCAGCGTGAAGCGGCCAAGGCGCTGGGAGCTACCGAGTGGGAAACCATCTGGCAGGTGCTGATCCCGTTCGGCAAGTCAGGTATCCTCGGTGCAGTCATTCTGGGCCTTGGCCGGGCTTTGGGTGAGACCATGGCCGTCACCATGGTTATTGGCAACAGCATCCAGGGAGGGGCCTCCCTGCTGCATTCTGGTTACACCATGGCGAGCATCATCGCCAATGAATTCGCCGAGTCGGTTTCCCAACTCCATACGGATGCATTGATCGAAATTGGTTTGGTCTTGTTCATTATTACCCTGCTCCTGAATATATTGGCCCGGTACCTGGTCTGGCAGGTAGCCCGTCAGGCCCCGCAGGAGGCGCGCTCATGAGCCAATTTTCTGAATTGATGAACCGCAATCGCGTAGCGCGTGCCCGCCAGCGCAAGACTGCCAATGGCATCATGCTTACGCTGACCGGCCTATTAACTATATTGGCGCTCATTCCGCTCTTCTGGATCATCGGTTACGTGATTGTCCGGGGTGGGAGAAGTATCAACCTGGACTTCTTCATCCACATGCCAACCCCGATGGGAGTGCCCGGTGGAGGCGTGTTATCTGCCATCGAAGGGACACTTGTGGTCACTCTCCTGGCAGCTGTCTTTGCCATCCCGCCCGGGGTTCTCGCCGCCTTCTATGCAGCCCATTATCCGAACACCCCGTTGGGAGTCGCCCTCAGGTTTAGCACGGATGTGCTCTCGGGTGTCCCCTCCATTGTTGTCGGCCTGTTTGCCTACGCTGTCATCGTGGTGCCGATGAAACACTATTCCGGATTGGCTGGAGGCGCGGCCCTGGCCGTCCTGATGCTGCCGACCATCATCCGCACCACCGAAGAGATGCTCAAACTGGTGCCGCACACCCTGCGGGAAGCCTCCCTGGGGCTGGGCGCACCTGAATGGAAGACCTCTTTAAGCGTGGTTTTCCCGGCTGCGATCAACGGGATTATTACCGGCTTCCTGCTGGCGCTTGCCCGCGCTGCCGGAGAGACCGCGCCTCTGCTCATGACCGCCCTGGGCAACGAACGCTTCGATATTGGACAGATCATCCGGGGCGGTATACAGGGTCACCAGTCGGTTTTCACCATCCTCGGGCGCATCATCAACCAGCCGGTCGATTCGCTCCCACTGGCGCTGTGGAAATATGCCCAGCAGCCATACCCGGAACGGGTGGAGCTGGCCTGGGCCGTGGCGCTGGTATTGATGCTCTTTGTCCTCATTGTCAATGTCACCGCGCGGGTGTGGATCCAAAATCGCGCCCGGAAGATGAAAGGTTAATCCCATGAAGATGGAAATTGCTGAATCAGTTTTTCAAACAACCGCAATCGGAGAAATTTCTGCCAAGGTGGTTGTCAAAAACCTGGCAGTCTATTACGGAAAGTTCCGCGCCTTGAAGGAGATCAACCTGACCGTCCTAGAAAAGAAGATTACCGCCATCATTGGCCCTTCCGGCTGTGGAAAATCCACTCTGTTGCGCTCTTTCAACCGTATGAATGATCTGACGCCCGGCTGCCGCATGGAAGGTGAGATAACCCTGGATGGGGAGAACGTTCTTTTACCCGGTATGGATGTAGTGAACGTGCGTCGGCGGGTTGGAATGGTCTTCCAACGTCCCAACCCGTTTCCCAAATCCATTTTCGATAACGTCGCCTACGGACCGCGTTTGTATGGCATCCACCGCAAGGCCGACTTGGAAGGGATCGTGGAACACAGTCTGAAGGCCTCCGCACTTTGGGACGAGGTCAAGGACAAGCTCAACCAGTCCGGGCTGTCCATCTCCGGCGGGCAACAGCAGCGCCTGTGCATCGCCCGTGCCCTGGCCGTTGAGCCGGAAATAATCCTGATGGACGAACCCGCCTCCGCCCTCGACCCGATCTCCACACTGAAGATCGAGGAACTGATGCAGGAATTAAAAAAGAACTATACCATTGTCATTGTCACCCACAACATGCAGCAGGCCGCGCGCGTCTCGGATTACACTGCCATGATGATGATTGACGATGCCCGTGCCGGGCGCCTTGTCGAATACGATGCCACCAATGTCATCTTCACCCGCCCCAAAGATAAACGCACGGAAGACTACGTCACCGGGCGGTTTGGATAATCCGAGGAGAACTGAAAATGGTTATAATTGGCAAACAGCCTCAAGGAGCAAAGCACCCGATGCGCAAAAATTTCGAAACCGAAATCCAGCAGTTGAAAGACGAAATGCTCCTGCTGGGCAGCATGGTCGAACAGCAGATTCTCGGCTCGGTGGAAGCCCTAAAGAAACGTGACGTGGATGCCTCCCGCCGTATCCGGGAAATGGATGACCTGGTCAACGGCAAGCGTTATGCCATCGAAGAACAGGTCATGATCGTCATCGCCACCCAGCAGCCGATGGCTCACGACCTGCGCCTGCTCGCCTCCATCCTCGAGGTCAGCGGCGAACTGGAGCGCATGGGTGATTACGCCAAGGGCATTGCCACCATCAGCCTCCGCATGGGCGATCAGCCGCTTCTCAAACCGTTGGTAGATGTCCCGCGCATGGCGCAGAAAGGCGCCGATATGTTGCACCGCGCCCTGACGGCTTTCGTCAACGAAGACGTGGAAATTGCCCGCCTCATCCCCACCGAAGACGATGAAGTCGATGAACTCTACACCCAGATTTACCACGAGTTAATGATGTTCGTCATCCAGGACCCGAAGACCATCGAGCGCGCCAACTGGCTCCTGTGGGTGGCCCATAACTTGGAGCGTCTCGCCGACCGCGTCTCCAATATCTGCGAGCGGACGATCTTTATTGCCACCGGTGAGTTGAAAGAAATAGAATCCACCAACAATAAAAATTTGTAGTCCGGGTTTAAATGACAAAAAAATGAGACGGATGGCCTCCGTCTCTTTTGATTCTCTCTGCAACTGATCTTTCTATAAAATTCTTACAACAACCGATCCCCCCCATCCACGCTATCGGTACGGTAGTGACATCCCCGGCTCTGACGGTTATGGCGCGCCGCCTGGCCCACGATCAGTCCCACTTCCACCGCGTTCCGCAGGCCGATGAGACCGTCGCTCAGTTTGGTTTTGCGGTAGAAGGTCTCGATCTCGTTCTGCATGTGCCGTAATTCGCGGATCGCGCGCGAGAGCCGGTCGCCAGAGCGCACCAGGCCTACGTAGTGCCACATGATATTCTGGATGGTCTGCATGTCGCCTTGGATGAGGGCCGGGTCGGATTCCTGCGTTAGGTTGGATTCATCCCAGGCGGGGATATCGGCCCGCGTCGGAATGGCCGGCTGCGGGACCGCAACGAAGCCTCGCTCGATATCGCCCGCCGCCCGCGTCCCCCACACCAGTCCCTCCAGCAAGGAGGTCGAAGCCAGGCGGTTCGCCCCGTGCAGTCCGGTGCAGGAGACCTCGCCCACGGCAAATAAATTGGCGATGCTGGAGCGGCCCCACTCGTCCACAGCCACGCCTCCACAGAAATAGTGCGCCGCTGGCACCACCGGGATGGATTCACGTGTGATGTCAATACCCACGCGTTTGCACTCGCTATAAATGTTGGGGAAGCGGGCCTTGATGTCTGCGGCTTTCATGTGCGAGGCGATGTCAAGCAGGACGTAGGAGTGATCATGCGCTTCCATCTCGGTGTGGATGGCTCGCGCCACCACGTCCCGCGGCGCCAGGTCTTTCCACTCCGGGGAATATTTTTCCATGAAAGGCTGTCCGTCCGGGGTGAGCAGAACGCCGCCTTCGCCGCGCACCGCTTCGCTGATGAGAAAACCTTCCGCCCCCGGCACCGAGAGCGCCGTGGGATGGAACTGGACATACTCGGCATTTGTGATCCGCGCACCTGCCCGCGAGGCCATCGCCAGGCCGTCGCCGCGCGCCCCCGGCGGGTTGGTTGTATTGCGGTAAATGCGGCCGATCCCCCCGGTGGCAAGCATGGTTACTGCCGCCAGCGTGCGGTGGACAGACTTTCCTTTGCGGTCAAAGACATACGCCCCGTGGCAGGTGATCGGTTTGTAAGCTGCCAGTGGGTCACGCGAGTGATGCGGATAAGTGATCAGGTCCACTGCCGTGGCCTCGGTCAGCAGTTCCACGTTGGGACATTTCTGCAGCGCCGCGATCAGCCCCAGCATGATGGCCTTTCCGGTCCCGTCGCCCACATGCAGGATCCGCCGCCGCGAGTGGGCGCCTTCCTGCCCGAACTCGATATCGCCGTCCTTTTCGCGGTCGAAAACGATACCCGCCGTCCCCACCAGGACTTCCTCCAGCAGGCCCGGCCCTTCTTCGGCCAGGATGCGGGCCGCCTTGGGCAGGGAGGCCCCTGCACCCGCCGCCAGGATGTCAGCCACCAGCAGGTCGGCGCTGTCGTCCAGCCCGCGGCCGATGATCCCCCCTTGGGCATAGCGCGAGTTGGACTCGTGCGGGTCGGGATCGCGCGTGATGAGGATGATGCGCCGCTGCGGATTTTTAGCCAGTTTCAAGGCTGCGGCTGCTCCGGCGATCCCGGAGCCGATGATGAGTACGTCTGTGGTTTTCATAGTTTTTTGGTTGTAAGGTCTGACCCTGAAGGGCGTTTCGTAAGATCGTTGCTCGGCTATCCGATCTTGATCATTCGATCGACTGCCCGGTACGCCTTCACCCGGATCTCCTCTGGTACGTCGATGATATATTGGTTGAACTTGAGCGCATCCCGCGTATCTTCCATCGTGATCATGTTCATGTGCGGGCACCGCACCATGCACAGGCGCAGCATGTCCTTCTCCGGGTTGGCAGCCGCCACGTTGTCGCCCATGGCGCACTCGGTTAGCAGGAGATAATGGGGAGCTTTCGACTCCTGGACATAGCGGATCATGGCGTTGGTTGAACCGGAGAAGTCCGAAGCGGCGGTGACCTCCGGGCTGCACTCCGGGTGCGCCAGAATGACCACATCCGGGAACTGGGCCCGCACGCTCTCGATATCCTTGATCGTAAACTTCTCATGCACCTCGCATCGTCCGTGCCAGCCGATGAGTTGGTAGTCCAGTTGACCCGCTTGCCCCTTCAAGGGAGACGTGGCGCCCGGTCTGATGGATGGAAAGATGATGTGCTTCCCGGTCTCGCGCGCCACGTTCTTCGCCAGGTATTCGTCCGGCAGGAAGATGACCGTCTCGGTGTGGAGTGACTCGACCACCGCCTCCGCATTGCTGGAAGTGCAGCAAATATCGGACTCGGCTTTCACGTCTGCGTAAGTGTTCACATAGCTTACCACCGGCACGCCGGGGAATTTTGCTTTCAAAGCGCGCACATCCGCCGCGCTGATGGATTCGGCCAGGGAGCATCCGGCTTTGGCGGCCGGCAGGAGTACGGTCTTCGTCGGGTTTAGGATCTTGGCTGTCTCGGCCATGAACCTGACCCCGCAAAAGACGATCACGTCCTTATCCGTCTGGGCAGCCTTGCGAGACAGGTCGAGCGAATCACCCGTGAAATCCGGGCTGGAATAGAACAGCGCCGGTTCCATGTAGTTGTGGCCCAGGATGACGGCATTGCGCTGTACCTTGAGTTCGTTGATCTCGACTGCGATCTCGGCCTTGTACCGCAATTCCACGTCCGGCACAATGCGGCTGAGTTTGGCTTTCATCATCTCATACATTTCATCTGCATTCATCTAGATCTCCTTACCGATAACCTGCTGGGGCGGATGCTGCCCGCCCGGGTGTATATCCTGCGCCGTCCCTACCCCAGGTAATCAAAACTCACGTCGAACACCTTCGCTGAATGGGTCAAAGCACCCACGGATATGTAGTCAACGCCTGTCTCTGCGATCTTGCGGACGGTCTCCAGTGTGACGTTGCCGCTGGCTTCGAGCAGGGGAACGACATCCCGTGTCCTGGCAAAATGATCACGGATCTTAACCGCCTCTTTCATCATCTCCAGCGTCATATTATCGAGCAGGATCCGCTCCACGCCGCTTGCCAGGGCTTCGCTCACCTCCTCCAAAGTACGCGCTTCCACTTCGATCGCCAGTTCCGGTGCGCCTGCACGGGCGCGCTGGACGGCAAGGGTGATGGACCCGGAATAATCAATGTGGTTATCTTTGATCAGGACCATATCGTACAGGCCGATGCGGTGATTTTGGCCGCCGCCGCGTCGCACAGCCAGTTTATCCACTGCGCGTAACCCGGGTGCGGTCTTGCGTGTGTCCAGGATCACTGCCTTTGTCCCGGCCACTGCGTCCACGAAGGCCCGCGTCAGGGTCGCGATGCCTGAGATGCGCCCCAGGAAGTTGAGTGCGGTCCGTTCGGCGGTCAGCAGGCTGCGCGTCCGTCCGCAGACGAGCGCCAGCACCTGGCGGTTTGTCACCCGCGCCCCTTCATCCACCTGCGGCTGGAAATCCACCTCCGCATCCACCATCCGGTAGACGGCCTGCGCCACGACCAGCCCGGCGATCACGCCCTCCTGTTTGGCGATGATCTGGCCGCGCATGGCTGCCTCGGCAGGGACGATGCTGTTCGTGGTGGCATCTCCGGGGCCGATATCCTCGGCCAAAGCTGCACGAATGGCAGCCAGTATTTCCAGGGGCAGCTCGGTATTCATCGGCATGGGATGTACTCTATCGCCTTTTTGGTCGTTTTGTCAAGGAGAACCCGGGTGGAATTCTTGATAAATATGAGTATTGTGTTAAATTCAATTAAGATTTATAGTATTAATCTCAAATAAGGTCCCGATCAAGGTCGATCACGGTCGCATCGAGGTTCTGGGGGAAATGGAAAAAAGCAGCTAATTTACCGTCCGGTTGCCAGGCTGTTCGTCTCCGCACAAGAGGGAAAGGTCATGAACGCTAAAAATAAACCCGCTGGTAAGCCAGTCAGCCCAAAGCCGAAAAAAAGCATTGCGAAGGTTTCCCGCCCAAAACCCGCTCTTCCCCCAGACGGCATCGAAAGCAGGCTGGTCAAGGGAGCTTTGCACCACACCGGGGACCATAAAAAGAACTCGAGCGGGACAGCCAAAACCAATATAGCAAAACTGGCCGCAGAATTAGTCACTGCCAATAAGGCACTTGCCTCTCAAAACGCAGAGAAGGAAAAACGGGCCGCGGAATTAGTCCTTGCCAACAAGGAACTTGCCTTTCAAAACAAAGAGAAAGCAAAACGGGTTGCAGAATTAGTTGTTGCTAACAAGGAACTTGCCTTTCAAAACAAAGAGAAAGCAAAACGGGCCGCGGAATTAGTCAATGCCAACAAGGAACTTGCCCTCAAAATTACCGAGAGCAAACAGGCGGAAGAGAAATTATATGAAAGCGAAATTCTTTTCTCCACCGCTTTTCACGCCAGCCCGCTTGGGATAAGTATCACTCGCCTGACCGATGGGCAATACATTAACGTCAATGAGGCATTCCTGGATTTATTTGGCTATACGCGCCAGGAGGCGCTCAGCCACACCTCGTTCCAATTGCAAACGTGGGCTTTCCCTGAGGATCGAAAAAGGGTGGTCAAGTTATTGCGCGAGCAGGGTCGGGTACTGAATATCGAGGCAAAATTCTGCAGAAAGTCGGGGGAGAACTGGACAGGGCAATTTTCAGCAAACGTGATCAAAATAGCTGGCGAGCAGCATATTCTGGTGCATTTGCTGGACATTACCGAGCGCAGGCAGGTTGATGAAATGCTGCGCCAGTCAGAAGAAAAATACCGGCTATTGTTCCAAAACGCCAAGGTGGGCATGTATCGCTCAAAGTTGGATGGATCCGCCATGATAGCGGTAAATCCAAAACTTTGCGAAATATTTGGCTTCACTGAGGAAGAAATGCTCGAGAATCCAGCCACAATCCGTTGGGCGGATCCGGCGGCCCGCGAGCGGATGGTGATAGACCTTCGAAAGACGGGATCCTTGCACGATTACGAACTCGATATCCTGACGAAAAGCGGTCAAGTGCGCACTTGTTCGGTCTCTATCCAACTCTATCCAGATCGAGATTACATTGAGGGTTCGGCAATCGACATCACTGACCGCAAGCGCATGGAAGAGGCGTTGCGTAAAAGTGAGCAACGCCTGCGCCGATTCTACGAATCTGGACTGGTGGGTGTGATCTATTGGAACATGCACGGTGAAATCACGGATGCCAACAATAAATTCTTGGAAATGGTCGGCTACACGCGTGATGATCTAATCGCCGGTCGGATTGACTGGCTTAATATGACCCCACCCAAATATCGCCATCTTGATGCTGCCTCCGTCGAGGAACTCAAAGCTACCGGAGTCAACCGAACACCTTTTGAGAAAGAGTATATACGTAAAGACGGGACCCGCCTACCCATCCTCGTGGCTGGTGCTATGCTGGACGACGAGCGAATCGATGGAGTTGCACTCGTCGTGGATATCACCGAGCGCAAGCAGGTGGAGGAAGCGCTTGCTTCATCTGAGCAGTTTCTCAATAACGTTATCGAACAGAGCCCGGAAAGCCTGTGGATTTCTGATAGCGAAGGGACAATGATAAAGCAGAACCAGGCGTGTCGTGAACTGTTCGGAGTAACGGACGAAGAAGCTGTGGGGAAATACAATCTTCGTAAAGACAACCTGATCGAGGCGCAAGGTTTCATGGCTCTTGTTGGAGACGTGTTTGAAAAGGGAAAAATCGCTCGATTTACAATCGATTACGACGTTCCAAGAGTTGAACATATTGAAGTAAAGGAAGGTACGCACAGAGTTCTTGATGTAGTTATTTCGCCAATCAAGGACATACACGGCAAATTAACCAACGTGCTGGTCCAACACAAGGACATCACCGAGCTCAAGCAAGCGGAAGAGCAGATTAGACAACTCAACGTAGAACTGGAGCAGCGCGTGGCTGACCGTACCGCGCAACTCCAAACCGCCAACAAGCAGCTTGAAGGCGAACTCGCCGAACGTGCTCGCATCGAAGGTGCGGTCCGGGAGAGCGAGGAACGGTTTCATCGTCTCTCTGAGGCCTCCTTGGAGGCCATCGTCATTCACGATGAAGGCATTCTCCTCAACGCTAACAGCCAATACTCCAGGATGTTCGGGTACGCGCCGGAGGAATTGCCCGGAAAACAGGTCATACCGTTGACCGTGGCACCTGAGGCCATAGAGTCGATGATGAAAGAGATCTCCACCGGCGGTGAAGGGCCATATGAGTCGACCGGGCTGAGGAAAGACGGGACGAGGTTCCCGATGGAAATTCGGGTCAGAGAAGTTGAATACAAGGGGCGTAAAGCCAGAGTGGCAGCCATTATGGACATCACCGAACGCAAAAAGGCTGAAGAAGAGTTGATGAAATATCGCGCCCACCTGGAAGAAATGGTTAAAACCCGCACAGAAGAACTTCACAAAGCGATGGATGACCTGGCCCGTTCCAATACCGAACTGGAGCGCTTCGCTTACGTGGCTTCCCATGACCTGCAGGAGCCGCTCCGCATGGTGACCAGCTATTTGCAGTTGCTGGAACGACGCTATAAAGATAAACTGGACGGCGACGCCCTGGAATTCATCAACTATGCCGTGGACGGCTCCACCCGCATGAAGACGCTTATAAACGACCTGCTGGCCTTTTCCCGGGTGGGCACGCGCGGCAAGGAATTTGTCCTCAGCGATTGCGAGGCTATCCTGGAACGGGTACTCAACACCCTGCAGATTTCCATCAAAGAAAGCCAGGCCCAGGTGACGCACGATCCATTACCAAAATTGATGGCTGACGACACCCAACTGGAGATGCTCTTCCAAAACCTGATCGGGAATGCCATCAAGTTCCACGGCGAGAAACCGCCCAGGGTCCATGTGGGTGTCAAAAAAGATAAACAGAACTGGGTTTTCTCGGTCAAAGACAACGGCATCGGCATTGACCCCCAGTTTTTCGAGCGCATCTTCATCATCTTCCAGCGCCTGCACAACCGCGAAGATTATCCCGGCACGGGCATCGGCCTGGCGATCAGCAAGCGCATCGTGGAGCGCCATGGCGGGCGCATCTGGATCGAATCTCAACCCGAAAAGGGGTCAACTTTCTTCTTTACGCTTCCAATCCTAGGAGGATCAAAATGACCGGACCACTCAATCTGAAAACAATTGACATCCTGCTGGTGGAGGATGACCCCGGCGATGTGCGCCTGACCCGCGAAGCCCTCAAAGAGGGCAAAGTGCTCAATTCCCTGCACGTGGTCGGCGACGGGATCGAAGCACTGGCATTTCTCAGGCATGAAGGCCAATATGCCAATATACCTCATCCGGATATCATCCTGCTCGACCTCAACCTGCCCAGGATGGACGGCCGCGAGCTGCTGGCAACGATCAAAACCGACCCCAACCTCCTGCGCATCCCGGTGGTCATCCTGACCACCTCCAGATCGGAGGAAGACATCCTCAAGTCTTACGATTTACACGCCAACTGCTTTATCTCCAAGCCGGTGGGGATGGAGCAGTTCATTAAAGTGGTCAAGTCGATGGAGGAATTTTGGTTCACGATCGTCAAGCTGCCTCCAGACGGGACTGGATAGGATGAATGACCATTTTTACATTTTTCTGGTTGAGGATAACCCTGCCACTGCCCGCCTGGAGCGCGAAACCCTGACCCAGGGTTGACATTTTTGTGAATGCAAGGTGAACCATGGAAGATAAACCTCTCCAAGTATTGCTGGTGGAAGACAATCCTGGTGATGCACGCTTATACCAGGAGTTCTTGCATGAATCTCGCCTTGTCCAGGTCAAACTGGATCATGTGGAACGGTTAAAAACCGGCCTGGCACACCTGGCTCAAGCCAATCCGGATGCCATTCTGTTGGATCTGGGATTGCCCGACAGCCAGGGTTTGGAAACGTTACTTAAGGTTCATGCTCAGGCTCCGCAGGTGCCGATCGTTATACTGACCGGGCTCGATGATACCGAGGTAGCCATCCAGGCCGTAAAGGCCGGAGCCCAGGATTACCTGGTCAAGGGGGAGATAAGTGGCGGTTTGCTGGTACGTGCCATCCGCTATGCCATCGAGCGCAAGCGCGCCGAAGAAGAGTTGCGCCGCCGCGAACACGAGTTCACTACCCTAGCCGAAAATATCCCTGATTTGCTCGTGCGCTTTGATACCAGTTTACGTCATCTTTATGTCAACCCGGCTGTGGAGCAGGTGGCCGGCATCTCCAAAGCAGATTATTTGGGAAAAACCAATGAAGAACTGGGAATGCCGCCGGAGCAAATCGCCTTTTGGAATCGGGAACTGAGCCAGGTCATGGAAGAAGCCGCCCCGCGCACATTCTCATTCCAATTTATCGGCGCAGATGGTACCACCCGCTATTTTGAGGCCCACGTCAGTCCTGAATTCGATTCCAAAGATCAGATCGTCTCACTGCTTTCATTGGTTCACGACATTACCGAGCGCAAGCAGGCGGAGGAGTCACTGGAAAATAATCAGAGGCTACTCACTGAGACCGAAAAGATGGGAAAGGTTGGCGCCTGGGAATTTGATATTATTACGCTGGAACAGACGTGGACGGAAGAAGTCTATCGGATCCACGAAGTGGATTTTACCAACAACCCAACGGTTGACCAAGGCATCAACTTCTACACGCCCGCCTCCCGCCCGATTATTGAACGCGCCGTGCAGCGCGCCATCGAGCAGGGTGAGCCGTTTGATCTTGAGCTGGAAATCATCACCGCGAAAGGCAATCTTCGAATGGTTCACGCCATCGGAAAGGCGGACCTGGAACACCACAGGGTCTTTGGCTTCTTTCAAGACATCACCGAGCGCAAGCGTACAGAGGAAGCACTGCGCGCGAGCGAGGCACGCTTTAAGAGCCTGGTTGAAACCCAGTCCGATCTGATCGCACGCAGCGACCTGAACGGACGCCTGACGTTTGTCAACGATGCCTATTGCAAAACTTTCGGAAAATCCCGTGAAGAATTGCTTGGAAAAATATTTACCCCGACTGTATCTCCTGAGGACATACCAACTGCCACGGAGATGATTAAAGCCGTCCAGTCGCCCCCACATCACATGCAGACTGAAACCCGCCACCCTACCCCTACAGGCATACGCTGGTTCAGTTGGGATAATGCCGCTGTAACTGACGAGTCTGGAAAAGTCCAGGAATTGCAGGGGATTGGCCGCGACATCACCGAGCGCAAGCAGGCGGAAGAAATGCTGTTCGCTCTTTCCACACGACAGGAAGCAATTCTAGCCGCCGTTCCAGATATTCTCATGGAAGTGGATAAGGACAAGGTCTATACCTGGGCGAATCCGGCCGGTAAAAAGTTCTTTGGCGAAGGCGTGCTCGGAAAACCAGCCTCCTTTTACTTTGAGGGCGAGCAAGATACCTATGATGTTGTTGATCCTCTCTTCCGTGGCGGCGAGGATGTGATCTATCTTGAGAGTTGGCAGCGGCGTGAGGATGGCGAGAAGCGCCTGCTGGCGTGGTGGTGCCGGGCTCTTAAAGATATGCAGGGAAACGTCACTGGGGCATTATCCAGCGGGCTCGACATTACCGAGCGCAAGCGTACAGAGGGAGCGCTGCAGGAAAGCGAGGCACGCTTCCGCAGCCTGTACGAGAACACAACCATCGGTATGTACCGTACTTCACCGGATGGCCACATCCTGATGGCAAATCCTGCTCTGATACAGATGTTAGGACATGCGAACTTTGAAGAACTATCCCAACGTGACCTGGCAAAAGAGGGGTACGCGCCAGAATATCCGCGCTCAGAATTCCAGAAACGCATCGAACGGGCTGGGCAAATAAACAGCTTTGAATCAGCCTGGAAACGCAAGGATGGCTCGACCATTTTCGTGCTTGAGAGTGCTTACCTGGTGCGGGGCGAAAACGACCAGCCGCTCTATTACGAAGGCACCGTGGAAGATATCACCGAACGCACGCAGGCTGAAAATAAATTGGATGAGGAACGGAACCTGCTGCGCACCCTGGTCGACAATCTCCCCGACCGTGTTTACGTCAAGGATGTTCAAGGTCGTAAGATCTTATCCAACCTTGCAGACTGGCAGGCGTCGGGGGGAAAGACGATGGAAGATGTCCTCGGAAAGACAGACTTTGAAACTTATTCACCCGAACTTGCAGAGAAATACTGGGCTCTTGATAAATCGGTGATTGATACCGGGGTATCCATCATTAATCGTGAAGAACCCGGGCTCGATCCCCTGGGAAACCCGATCCACGTATTGACATCTAAAGTGCCCCTCCACGATGGTCAGGCAAACATCGTCGGACTGGTGGGTATCGGCCGGGATATTACCGAGCTCAAGCAGTCGCAGGAAAGGACGCTGCGGCAGCTTGAGCATCTCACCGCCATGAGCAGCATAGATCGACTCATCTCGGCCAATTTTGATTTAAAGCTCAGCCTTTCAGAAATTCTTAAACATTTAACCATCAGCCTCGGATTGGATGCGGCAGATATTTTGATACTGGACCCTGATTCACAAATGCTGGAAAGCTCCGTCGAGCTTGGCTTCCGCACCCCAGCCGTCAGAAAATCGCGCCTGCGTTTGGGCGAGGGTTTAGCCGGCCGCACCGCCCTGGAGCGTAAACTCCTCCGCATCCCGGATCTAAGCCAGGAACCGGATAGCTTGTTCTTGAAAACTCTAAAAACAAGCGAAGGATTTGTTTGCTACTTCGGTGCCCCGCTCATGATCAAGGGCCAGGTTAAAGGCGTGCTGGAAGCCTTCCATCGCACCCCGCTTGAACCGGATCCAGAATGGCTCGACTTCCTCAATTCCCTGGCCGGGCAAACGGCCATCGCGATTGAGAATGCCACCCTCTTTGAGAGCCTGCAGCGTTCCAACATGGAACTCACCCTGGCTTACGATGAAACGATTTTAGGCTGGTCGCAAGCCATGGATTTGCGCGACAAGGAAACCGAAGGGCACACTCAGCGGGTGACAGAGTTGACCGGAAAACTTGCCCGTCTCTTCGATTTTGACGAAAAGGAACTGGTTCAGATCCGCTTGGGAACGCTGTTGCACGATATCGGCAAGTTGGGTATTCCGGATAAGATCCTGCTCAAACCCGGTCCTCTGACGGATAAAGAATGGGTGCTGATGAAGGAACATCCCACCTTCGCCTACGAGATGCTCGCTCCTATCCACTACCTGCGCAAGGCATTGGAAATCCCCTACTGCCATCATGAAAAATGGGACGGCAGCGGGTATCCGCGCGGGCTAAAAGGAGATCAGATCCCATTGATCGCGCGCATTTTTGCAGTGGTGGATGTTTGGGATGCATTAAGCTCAGGCCGTCCATACCGCGCCGCCTGGCCTGAGGAAAAAGTGCTTGACCATATCCGCTCACTGGCAGGGACACATTTTGATCCTCAGGTCGTCAAGGTATGTCTTGGGTCGGGTCTGCTTTCAGACCCAGAAAGACGGTGATACGGGAGGGCCAACAGAGATCCTGCGGGATCCTCCCGTTGATATCCTGCTGGCAGATGTCAGCATGCCGGGTATGTATGGGGTGGAACTCAAGCGGGCGACCAGGAAGACCCACCCGCACCTCATTATGCTTTTAAGGCCGGCCCATGCCGCCGATGACCTCCTCCTGCAGGGGCTGGCAGAAGGGATCAAAACGGAGGTTACCGGCCAGTGGATGTCAATCTGCTTCCCTCTATTTTTTCGTCCCTTATCAGGCTTTTTTAAAGGCTGGCTGACAGGTTCCAGGTTCAGCCGAGACAAAAGGGGCCTGGGGAAAAGCAGGCCCTCTGGTGCCAACTAATTTCAGGATATTCCGCCTATCATTCCTCCGCGCTTTGTTACTCTGCTTATTTTCTTTTCAGAGTATCATTGAAGCACCTGATCATCCCTTAATGGAGAACCCTATGCGCGACCTGACCAACGAGATTCTCGAATTGATTCGCCGCACCTCTTCGGACCTGCCGCCGGATGTTGAAAAACGATTGCGTACCGCTGTCGGGCAGGAAGTCCCCGGCTCGGCTGCCCGCGGCGCCTTCGAGGCCATCCTCAAGAATGTGGAACTCTCCCGCAAGAATTCCAGCCCCATCTGCCAGGATACCGGCACGCCTATCTTTTACGTTAAGTACCCTCCAGGCTGGAGCACCCTCCAGCTCAAAGGGCAGATCCGTGCTGCGCTGGCTGAAGCCACCCGCAAGTCCTATATGCGTCCCAACGCTGTGGATGCGGTCTCCGACAGGAACAGCGGGGACAACCTGGGCGGTGACGATTTCCCGTACATCCATTTTGAAGAGGTCGAAGGCAGCCAGCTGACCATCGAACTGATGCTCAAGGGCGGCGGCTGCGAGAACGTCGGCGCCCAATATTCGCTCCCTGATAATCGTCTCGGCGCAGGCCGCGACCTGGCGGGCGTCCGTAAAGCTGTCCTGGACGCGGTCCAAAAAGCCCAGGGTCAGGGCTGCGCCCCGGGTATTCTGGGCGTCTCCATCGGTGGCGACCGCGGCACCGGCTATGTCAAATCCAAAGAAGTCCTGTTGGACGAGCTCGGTACGCGCAACCCGGACCCGAAACTAGCCGAACTGGAAGAACGCCTGACCGGTGAAGCCAATCAGCTGGGCATCGGTCCCATGGGCTTCGGTGGCAAGACGACCGTCATTGACACCAAGATCACCGGCCTCTCCCGTCTGCCGGCCTCATACTTCGTCACCATCTCGTATATGTGCTGGGCCTATCGGCGGCGCAAGATGACCGTCAAGGGCGAAGAGATTATCTACGCTTGACATGTTTGGGCACGATCCATTTTGCCCATACTGGAGATTAAACCATGCGCGAAATTACCATTCCCATTAGCGATGAAACCATCCGCAGTCTGAAAGTCGGCGAACCGGTGGCACTGACCGGAGTCATGATCACCGGCCGAGATGTGGTCCATAAATGGCTGATCGAGACCTTTATCAAAAAGACCCGGCCCCCGCAGGGTGAAGACATGCAGGTTTATGCAGCCCTCAAGCCCATCCTGGCTGGCGGCGTCATCTACCACTGCGGGCCTGTTGTCTCCGGGCTGGATACGAAGCAGTATAAATTTGTAGCCGCCGGTCCGACTACCTCCATCCGCGAAGAGCCGTATCAGGCGGATGTGATGAGACATTTCAACCTCAAAGGGGTCATCGGCAAGGGCGGCATGGGCGCGAAGACTTTAAAAGGCTGTCAGGAGGTTCCGGGAGTTTACTTCCATGCCATCGGCGGCGCAGCAACCCTTATCGCCCGATCCGTCACCAGGGTGCTGGACGTCTACAAACTTGATTTTGGCGTGCCGGAGGCTATCTGGGTCATCCAGGTGAAGGATTTCCCCGTGGTGGTGACGATGGACGCCCATGGCCAGTCCCTGCATGAAGTCGTGGAGAAAGACTCGGCCAGGGTGCTGGCCGATTTGCTGGCGCAATAAGCTTTATAGATCAAAGAGTCTCCTCATGGAGACTCTTTTTTTGTTATCCAACTCATCCCTTCAGGCAATTAGCTGCTGGCAACCATCAAGCCGCTGGATATCAACACAGTGGGGTCGTTGAGCTCCTGGCGGGGGGTTCCCTCTCCGACGGCCCGATGACCCTCGCTGAGTACATAGACCCGCTCAGTCATCGCTTCTACGATGCTCAAGTCGCAGTCCAACCGTCATGACCTCTTCTTTCAACCTGATTAATGGTATCACTCCCCCCCACGGGATGAACCCGGCGGTCAGCCTGTTCCTATAGCAACCTCGGCTGGAGGTTCTGCTCACGGACACGTTTTTGGGGGATGAAGACCGGCATCTTCGTCGCTATCCCAACTTCCCGGCATCGATCGTTGAACACTTTCGCAAGCCTGCCTGCATTCTGCGCCGGGGCGAAATACCCCTCGCCAAATGCTTTTTCGTATCGTGGGCGCAAGCCCGGGAAGAGCATGTCGAGTTTGTCGTAATAGTACCCGCGCTGGCGGTCACGCAGGGTCATGCCGAAGGCTGGCAGGATGTACCTGGCTCCATTTTCCGCAGCCAGTGTGACGATTCTGCGGATGTTCTCCTCGCTGTCTTCAATGAAGGGCAGCACCGGCATCAAGGTAATGCCTGTTAATAGGCCGCAACCGCTCAGCGTCCGCAGCGCAGCCAAGCGCCGGGACGAGACCGGCGCGCCGGGTTCGAGCCTCTTGCTCAGGGCATCGTCGCAAGTTGTCACGGTGAAGGTCACCGCCGCATATGTTTTCTGGCTGATCTCTTCGAGCAGGTCGATGTCGCCCAGGACCAGGTCCGATTTGGTAATGGCGTGCACCGGGAATCCGGATTCGGCAATGGCTTCCAGGGCTTGGCGTGTGAGCCGTACTTTAGCTTCCAGCGGCATGTACGGGTCGTTCATGGACCCGGTTCCGATGGTGCCAACCACGCGCTTCCCCGCCAGTTCGCTGCGCAGGATTTCGATGGCATTGGTTTTGACCAGCACATCCTGGTTGAAATCTTCGATCTGGTAACATTCGGAGCGTGAGTCGCAGTAGATGCATTGGTGCTGGCAGCCGCGGTACAGGTTCATGTTGTAATAGAGCCCGAACCAGTCCTCGGGTCCTTTGACCCGTGCCAACACAGTTTTAGCCCTGATTTCTCTAATCACGATCCGTTAACTCTCTATACAGGAACCAGTGACCGAGGCGGTCATCCACATCCTTGATCTCGCGGTCATAATACAGGTCAAAGACCCGCCCCGTTTCGGTTCGCACCCTGAAGTAGAAACGGCCCACTCCGAGCGAGCCGCGTTCCGCTGCTGCAGCGGCATGCGTCGGGCGCATGTTGCGCGCCATCCGTCCGCGGCGGGTGAAATCGGTCCACTCGGATATTTGTTCGATCACTCGGTAAGGTTGCCTATGCCAGGTAAAGCCGTCCGGACAGGGTGGTAATTTCAGACGGACCGGAGCTGTATCGAAGTGGATTTCGATTTCCTCACCGATGAAATGCGAAGCAGGGTTATTCATATTCATTATTACTTTCTTCGATTTCTCTCAAGATTATTTTACTGCTTCTTTGGTGATTTATGCACCCAACCCCCTCTTTAGTCCACCACTACCGTGATTCCCCGCAAATAAGAAAATTCCCCTGGGCTGCAGGGGAATTGCTCTTAGGCTTCTGCTTTTATTTTGGTGAGCAGGGTCTTATAGGCTTGCATATTGGGCGGGTTCATTGCCATGATCGCCTCAATAGTTTGGATGGTCTCATCCCGCTGGCCGGCATTAAGCAGGATATCGGCCAGGGCCTCCAGTTGAGCCACAGCCTCCGGCATCCGGTTTGCCTGGCGGTATTCCTCTGCCAAAGCACGCCGCAGGAGCTCCTGCTTGGGGTACTCGTTGATCAGGTCTTCCAAAAAGGGGATGGCCTCCCCACGCCGCTTCGAGCTTTGAAGATGTGTCAGGAAATTATCCCATTCAGCGCTGGCCTGAGGGATCTGGGTAAGCCGCATGTTCAGGTCGATTAGGCTTTTGCGGACCGTGATATCGTCGGGCTCAAGCGTGCGTAACTGCTCGAAGATTCGCAGTGCCTGGCGCAAGTCCAATCGTTGCATGTCGATATCCGCCATCCGCCGCATGAGCTTGACGCTCCAGTCACGGTTCGCGCTGCCCTCCTGGGCCAGGCGCAAGGCAGTGGTATAGGTCTGGCGCGCCATTTCGAGTTCGGCAAGATGGTAATAAATACCACCCAGGTCAATGTACTCGGCGACGGCCTCATTCACCATCCCCCGCGCTGCCAACTGGTCGATGAGACGGGTTCGGACGGCCAGGTCCATTGGCGCCACCTGCACGATGCGCCGTAGGATCTTGACCGCCTGGGCGGCTTCTCCGCGCACGCTGTAGGCTTCTGCCACCACTGTATATTTGGCGATGGCATCCTGTGTACGTCCATCCTGGATCAGCAGGTCTCCCACCAAGGTATGCAGCGGTAGATAGGTTGGAGCATATTTGAATGATTCAAAAGCTTCGTCCATGGCCGAGCGTAGGTGACCGGCCTGCGCCAGCGTACGAACTCTGCCAATCGTTTCAATGACTTGGCTGCTCTGGGCCTGCACCAGGATTTCCGCTAGCGGCATGGGCGGTGTCCCCTCGGTAGCCTTCGGAAGCTGCTCACGAGCCTGTAGCACGCCGGCCCGCCAGTTCGGGCGGACCAGTAATTGCTTGATATTTTCGCACAGCTGTTCCATTACTGCAATATCGGTCTGGTGGGAATTGTCCTCGATCAGCGGTTCGTAAAGCTGGCGGATCTCGTCAGCCTGGTCAGGCGGAACGACCGTTGCATCCGCCAATTTGAGCGCCTCCATATACTCGGCCACAGCTTCTGGCGCGTGGCCCATCTGGGCATGGATTTGTCCCAGTAATAAACGCGCCGCCAGCGTATAATCCGCATGTTTGACGGCGGTCTGCAAGGTTCGCATGGCGCTGTCCACCTGCTCGGTTTTTGAGTAAAGGAAGCCTAGATCAAAGTAAAGCGCCGGGTCTGCAAAGCCGGCTGCAAGGGCTTTTTCCAGCTCCTCGGCGGCTTGGGTATCCGAGTTCTTCGTCTGGGCGTCGATCGCCTGCCCGATATGAAGCATGACCTTGGAATGCTCGCTTTGTTTTTGTTTTATCTCACCCGCACCCCGCACAATAGACTGCATCCCGTGTTTGGGCGTTTGGGGATTGCCATCCTCATCCGAAAACTCAAACAGCACCTCCGCCAGTCGGGTCATGGCAAGCTTGCGCGCCTCTGCGATTGGGTCGAGACCGGTATCCGCATTCTTGGGGGATTCCAGTTGTTTCACCTGCGCCGTACGCAAGGAGCCGCCGGTACTTCCCTGCGGCCGCAGGGGCTTTGGCAGCAGTTGTCCGCTGATAAGCAAGGCTTGCGCTTGGCTGGCTTCGGGGTTATTGGGAACTAATCGCAACGAACGTCCAATCATTTCTGCGGCTTTCTCCGAACTCCCGCGGCGTTGGAGCAGGCTGGCCACGGTCAAGTATTCGCTTGCCGCCTGTTTGGCATGGCCAAGGCGTTCGTGGACCATTGCCAGGTAAGAACGGGCGTTGATATTTTCAGGATCCAATTGGGTCACGCGCACCCAGTTTGCAAGAGCCTTATCTGCATTCTGGTTCCTGATGTAAAGTTCGGCAGCCTTTAAATAAGACTGGATGGCTTCCTGGATCTTCCCAACCCGCTCGGATAGTTGCCCTACTTTCTCAAGCGGAACGGGATCATTGGGTGCAGCCTGGGCAGCCTTCTGGTAGACCTGGAGGCTCTCATCGTAGCGTTGCACCTCGAACAAGGCCAACCCCAGGCTGATAAGCGCCTTGGGATTGTCCGGGAACTCTTCGAGCGCGTTCCGATACTCCCCCGCAGCTTTGTCCCACTGGCGGTCCCAGGCAGCCGAATGGCCCATGCTCATCGCTTTTTTGAATTGATCTTCGCGTCCTGCCATAGTTTTCTCTCGGTGATGTGCCTAAACCAGTGGCTGTAATTCTTCCCAGTTCATTCCCCAGCGTGCTTCAGTGGTGAGTGGAATGTCCATCGGGTAAGCATTTTCCATGACATCCTGCACCACCCCGGCCACACTGTTCAATTCGTTGCGCGGGCATTCGACCACCAGTTCGTCATGGACTTGCAGCAGCATTTTGCCATGCAGACCAGCTTGCGCCATGGCAGGCGGGATTTTGATCATGGCCATTTTCATTATATCAGCCGCCGTACCCTGGATGGGGGCATTGATGGCTTCGCGTTCCTCGCGGTTCTTCATCGCATGGTTCAATCCGCTCTTCAGGTTGGGGAAATACCGGCGGCGGCCCAGCATTGTTTCAACATATCCACTCCGGGCGGCTTCCTTGCGAATACCGTCCAGGTATTTTTTGACACCTGGAAACTGCTTGAAATACGCTTCGACAAAGTCCTGCGACTCAGACAGGGTCAACTCGGTCGAACGCGTCAGGCCGAAAGCCGACATGCCATAAATGAGCCCGAAATTGATGGCTTTGGAATGCCGGCGCATTTCCTTAGTTACCGCTTCGAGCGGCACTCCGTAAATGGCCGCTGCCGTGGTGGCATGGATATCCTGCCCGGCGCGGAAAGCGTTCAACATGGCCTCGTCCCCGGCCATGTGCGCCACGATCCGCAGCTCGATCTGGGAGTAATCCACCGAGAGCAGCACATTGCCCGGATCGGCGATAAAGCCGCGCCGTACACGGCGGCCCAGGTCGGTGCGGGTGGGGATGTTCTGCAAATTCGGGTCGGAAGACGAAAGCCGTCCCGTCACCGCCCCGGTCTGGCTGAAGGAGGTGTGCACACGACCATCCTCGGGGTGAATTTGCACCGGCAGCGCATCCACATAGGTGGATTTGAGCTTGGACAGTTCGCGGTACTCCAGGATCATGTCCACTACTGGGTGCTGTCCGCTCATCTCATCCAGCACACCTGCGGCGGTGGAGTAATGCCCTGAGGCGGTCTTGCGTCCCTTGTCAGGCGGGGATAGGTGCAGGGCTCCGAAGAGCACATCCGATAGTTGCTGGGTGGAATTGAGGTTGAAAGTCTTGCCGACTGCCGCGTAGACCTGTTTTTCCAGCTCTGCCAGGCGTCCGGTCAGTTCCACTGAGAACTTGGCGAAGAAAGCCTTATCGAGGGCAATTCCCGCCATTTCCATGTCAGCCAGAACGGGGATAAGCGCTATTTCGATATTCACGAACAGATCCCAAAGTTTCGGGACACGCTTGAGTTCAGCCTCGAGCACAGGCATCAGGCGCAAGGTGGTCTCGGCATCCGCGGCGGCATACGGAGCTGCCTCTGTAATAGCCACATCCGCCATCGAGCGCTGGTTCTTGCCCGTACCGATCAGTTCCTCGATATGGGTCATGCTCTCACCCAGTCGGACGCCGGCCAGGTTCTTCAACCCCAGGTTGCGCGAGCCGGGGTCGATCACCCACTCAGCCACCATCGTGTCGAAGCCCAGGGGGGCAACCCGAATGCCGTAGCGCGCCAGCATGATGAAATCGTATTTAAGATGGTGCCCGATTTTCGGGATGTGGGCATCCGTCAGCGGGCGGCGTAAAGCGGAAACGATCTGTTCGAGCGGCAGCTGCGTCCCGGCATGATGCCCCACCGGGATGTAGTACCCCTCGCCGTCTTTGACCGCCAGCGAGATGCCAACCAGGTTGGCGGTCATCTCGTCGGTGGATGTGGTTTCAGTGTCGAACGAAATGACCGACGCCTTTGACAGCGCACCGGTCAGCGCCGCCAGGCTTGTGGCGGAATCCACCACGCTTACCTTCAGATTCGTCTGCAGGCGGGCCTCCCGAACTGCCATGGGGACCGGGGCCGCCATCTCCCCAAAGAGGCTCATTTGCTGCGTCCCAGCCTGCGCGGCCGAGGCTGCGCCGGTGATTTTTCTGAGTTTTTCGATCAGGGAACGGAATTCCAGCTCGCGGAAAAAAGCCTCCACCTTGGCCGGGTCGAACGCCTCGGTGCGGGCTTGCTCCAGGTCGATTGCCACCGTCAGGTCGGTCCGGATGGCAGCCAGCTGGTAACTCATGTACGCAGACTCTTTCCCGGCCTCCAGCTTGGTCCGCCAGCGCGGCTCGATCTCATCCAGGTGGGCGTAGATGTTATCCAGTGTCCCATATTTCGAGAGCAGGTTCTCGGTGGTCTTTTCACCCACACCGGCCACGCCGGGGATATTGTCAGATTTATCGCCAACCAGGGCTTTGTAGTCCACCACCTGTTCCGGGCGGACGTGCAGCTTGCCAAGCACGTCTTCGGGAGTGATGAAGTTCTGGTCGTCGCCGGCCAGGTAGACGATGGTGCGGTCGTTGACCAGCTGCAGCAGATCCCGGTCACCGGTAATGATTTTAACGCCCAATCCCTGTTTGGCTGCCCAGCGGGCCGCCGAACCGAGCACATCATCGGCTTCGAAGCCTTCCATCTCCAGGCGCGGGATATTAAAGATATCCACCATCTGGCGGATACGTTCGATCTGCGGACGCAGATCGTCGGGCATTTTGGCCCGTGTGCCTTTGTAGGCTGGGAAGATTGTGTCGCGGAAGGTCTTGCCGGTGTCGAAGGCTACCGCCAGGTAATCTGGTTTCTCCTGCTCAAAGATGCGCAGGAGTTCGCGTGCAAAACCATAAATCCCCGCAGTTGGTTCACCGGTGGAGGTTTGCCAACGTTGGCTGGACCCCCCGGCCGTCAAGGCAAAATACATGCGGTAGGCCAGGGCATGGCCGTCAATTAAGTATAAGGTTGGGGGCATGGTTTCCCGGGGAAGGCGAATGGAACCAATCGCCTGGTACTTTTCTTAAACGCTGGCTAACGGCTGACCTGCAAAGAAATACCTTGCCGTTCGCGCGTCTGGACGATGAAATCTTTGATCAACTGGGCCGGGGGCGGTTGGGAACCTCCCATGATCAGGTAACCTGGTGCCCAGAAATCGCCGGAGGGGTTCTCTTTTTTAAACCGTAGAAATTCGGAAAAAATTCTTTCTGAAGTATTCTGGCGCAAAATACGCATCAGGTAGGCGGGTGAAGTGGCCGGTGGCACGTTCACGATCCACTGCAAGTAATCCGGTCGCACCGAGATATATTCCAGGCGCCAGCCGAAAGCGATACAGATCTGCGGCACCCATTCCCCCAACCGGTCCAATAGATCGCCGGTCATGTGATGGTGCGGGAAACGCGGCAACAGCAGGCATGCAAAGTCCAGGTTATAGACAGCCGGTGAGACTGGCTCCAGGACGATTTTACGCGCCCTTTCGGTGATGGTGCTCGGAGCGGTATCATCGATGCTCTCAATGACTGGATCGTCTTTTCGGTCTTTGTCTTGATCGGACTCCGTATCTATGAGTTGAGTGGACGCGGCCTGCTTCTGGTCGGTGTCAACCTGCAGCTTAAGCCTCACCGCCGGAGAATTCTCACGGATGAAATGCAGTGAACCATCAGAAATCTTGGGAGTGGCTGGTTTGGACTCGCTCCTGGATCCGGCTACAGCCGTTCCGAATTCATAGCCGGAATTGACCGGAAAGCCAGTCCTCGGAGTAGGGTTTTGGATATCAGGGAGGTTGTTCGACAGGGGGCCTAGGTCTGTCTCGCTGCCTGTCAAATTCTCGTCCTGCGTATCATCTGCCGGTGAAGTCGAGAGGGAATGTACCAACTGCGAGGCCTGGCTGCGGATGGTACTGAAGGGTGTCTCCGCATCGAATACCAGCGCCAGCACCATCCCTTCAGCCAGGCGCGTGGCATACAGCATATGTTCAGCATTCGTGGAAACCAGGCGCACAAAGCGCACCAGGTCGTTCTCTTCTTGGTGGTCCCAGTAACGTGAGAGGGTATCGGCTAGTTCGCTCGCTGCCGGCTGAGGCAATTGCCCGGCATAAGCCCACAATTGGTCGGTGCGGGTGATGAGCGCCGCCTGGGCAGACGATTCAAGCGTCAGCCGGGTCAGATGCTGGGCGGCCCGCGTTACATCCGAGAGCCAGGGCAGATCCTTGTCCGCTTCGACTTTTGTCTTAAGAGCAGAAAGGACTGCCGAGGGAGAGTGATGGAAGTATTTGTCCATCATCTCCAGCAGGTCGGGCAGGTGGAATGGTTTGGATAGGTATTCGCGCGGGAAAAGTTCCTCAAGCGCCGAATGCCAGCCCACTTCCGATACAACTACAAAGATGATCTCAGGATTGGCCTGCCGGAGCAGGGATCCAATTTTAAGTAGGTTATTTTCGCTGAGGGAAGTATCGAGAAAAGCCATCGCCGGGTGGAATTCCTGTGCATAACCTGCAGCGGCTTCCTTCTCTCCGGTCATACGGACCACAAACCGCCCTGTCTCTTCGAGACACTGGCGTATGTGTTCCCCAAATGGGATGTCTGACGTGATTATCAGCAAAGGCGTTGACATCGTTAAATGAGTTTATCACGAGCTTGTCATAGAAGCAAGCCGTTAAATATGGTAAACCAGTGTTAAAATGACACCGGTTCGCTTTGATCCCCGGCCCAAATTCCCACTTTTTACGCTTTCCGCTAACGGTAGCTCCTGATTTCAGACACGATACAGAGAGAGGTAGCGAAATGAATAAACTCGTTCATCCCCTGAGAGTCCGCGACCAATCCGTCGTTGCTGTCCTGCTTGTTCTCACGGTCGTTTCCTGTCAACCGGCGGCGGTCATGCCCACCCCCACATCGGTCGTTCAAACCGTGGAGGGGACCCGGGAGGTCTCTCAGCAGCTCACCCAGATCGTTGATGTGACTGTCACCATCCCGCCTAGCCTGACCCCCGACATCTCTCTGACCCCTTCCCTGACCTCCACCGCCACGCCTAGCCTGACCCCCGACATCTCCCTGACCCCTTCCCCGACCGCCACCCTCACCCGCATTCCCTCCATCACCCCCACCCCTCATCAGCCGCGTGTCACAATCCTGGACCACATCGCCTGCTGGTATGGTCCGGGGGATACCTATATGGAACGATACGGACTGCTTGCAACCAGTTGGATGAATGTGAAAGGCCGCAACCCGGAAGGTACCTGGCTCTTGCTCGAGGACGGCGGTCATGACAATCCTTGCTGGATAAGGACCATTTTCGGAAAATTCATCGGGGGAGGCGACGTGAATAGTCTCAATATTCCGGTCGTCGATCCAGATGCCGCCCTTCCCCCCGCTTACAATCTTTATCGTCCGCCAGATGGCGTCCAGACGTTACGCTCCGGGAATAAGGTCACCCTGTACTGGAATGCCGTCTGGATGACCGAAGATGATTACAACGGCTACCTGATCGAAGCGTGGCTCTGCCAGGCTGGCCAGTTGGTCTTTAAACCGATCGGGTACGTTCCTCCATTGAGTCAGAACACTGGCACGCTTGGGATAATCATCACGGACGAGCCCGGTTGCCTCCTGCCTTCCAGCGCCCGCATTTATACGGTCGAAAAACACGGCTACACCGGGTATATCGTCATCCCCTGGCCGCCTGCGGAGCCGTCCGCGGCCATCACGCCTTCACCCTCGAGCTCACCGACCCCCTGATAATTCCCTCCGCTTTGGAAATAAAAATGACTGCTGAAAAGGAGCTGCTGTGCCCGAATATGCTGATTTCGTCCTGAAATACCCGGCCTACGACAAAACCCACGATCTGGACGAACTGCGTGACCGTGACTATTCCCGCCTCGACCGCACCGGTCAGATCTATCTCGATTACACCGGCGCTGGGTTGTATGCCGATTCGCAAATGCGCCTCCATCAGCAAGTTCTGGCGGAGCATGTCTTGGGCAATCCGCACTCCTCCAACCCCACTTCCCTGGCTGCCACGCGCTTGATTGAAAGCACCCGCCTCACCATCCTGCAATTCTTCAACGCCGACCCTGCTGAATACACCGTCATCTTCGCCCAGAACGCCAGCGGAGCCCTCAAACTGGTCGGCGAGTCCTATCCCTTCGAACCGGGTGGTCGCTATCTGCTGACCTTCGATAATCACAATTCGGTTAATGGGATCCGCGAATTTGCCCATGCCAAGGGTGCCGGGGTAACCTACATCCCAATCGGCCTTCCGGATATGCGCGTCGATATGGACGCTCTCGATGCATCTCTGGACCTGGCAGACGAGCACAAGAACAACCTGTTCGCCTACCCGGCCCAGTCCAATTTCTCCGCAGTGCAGCACCCTCTTGAATGGATCGAACGTGCCCACGCCAAAGGCTGGGATGTGCTTCTCGATGCCGCCGCGTTTGCCCCCAGCAACCCCCTCGACCTGGGGAAGTACAAGGCCGATTTTGTCCCGCTCTCCTTCTACAAGATCTTCGGCTATCCCACCGGCATCGGTGCCTTGGTGGCCCGCCGGGAAGCGCTGGCAAAATTGCACCGTCCCTGGTTTGCCGGGGGCACCATCACCGTTGCCTCCGTCCAGGGCGATAAATACTATCTCGCTGAGGCTCCTGCCGCCTTCGAAGACGGCACACTCGATTATCTCAACATCCCGGCAGTGGAAATTGGGCTGAAACACATCCAGTCCATCGGGTATGCCACCATCCATGCCCGCGTGGACGCTCTGACCGGCTGGCTTCTGGATAACCTGTCGGAGATGGTACACAGCACCGGGGTCCCGCTGGTGCGCATTTACGGACCGCTGACCATGGTCAAGCGCGGCGGCGCGGTGACGGCCAACTTCTTCAACAAGGATGGCGGACCAATTGACCACCGCTCCATCGAGCTGGAGGCCAATAAGCACAATATTTCCCTGCGGACGGGGTGTTTCTGCAATCCAGGCGCCGGCGAGATCGCTCTGGGAATATCCAAACCTGAGCTCGCAGCCTGTTTCACCCAGCCCGGCCACGGCCAGCGCTTGAGCTTGGATGACTTCCGCCTGTGCATCGACGGGAAATCCTCCGGCGCGGTACGCGTCTCGGTCGGGTTGGTCAGTAATTTTGAAGACGTACAGGTTTTTTTGAAGTTCGCCCAAGGGTTGTTGAATTAATATGAATATTCCCACCCGTGCCCAGATCAAGTCCGGAATGCGCGTTCGCATCGTGCTCAAACAGGACCAGCCCACCGGCAAGTTGACCGAGGGCATCGTCAAGGATATCCTGACTGGTTCCCCTACCCACCCGCATGGCATCAAGGTCCGCCTGATGGACGGGCAGGTGGGACGGGTAAAAGAGATGGTTGGATAGAAGGTACTGCGCTAACCCCTATCGAAAATTCTGCGATCAAAAATAATTTTCTGGTATCAACAAGTGCGGTTTCTGGAAAGTAGCAGTACAAGGTACTGCGCTAATCGTTATTGAAAATTCTGCGTTCAAAAATAATACTTCGGTCTCAACAAGTACGATTTCTGGAAAGAAGCAGTATAATCGCCGCCATGCCTACTTCCTCCTCGCACAAGAGACGCACAGCCCTTTCCCCGATCCTTTACCTCTTCATCCCGGTCGCTTTCATCCTCGGGCTGGTCAGCGGGTACTTGCTCTGGGGGGGAACCGTCTCGCCTGTCGCCGCAGATACAACGGGAATCCAGCGCGTGAGCGTTTCGACCAAGGGCGACCCATCCATTGGCCCGGACGATGCCCCCATCACCATCGTTGAGTTCAGCGACTACCAATGCCCTTACTGCGAGTCCTGGTATCAACAGACTTATACCCAGTTGATGGCCGCTTATCCTGGCCAGATCCGTTTTGTTTACCGCGACCTGCCCCTGCCCATGCATCCTGAAGCGGTTCCGGCTGCCGAAGCTGCCCATTGCGCCGGAGATCAGGGCGCTTACTGGAAGTATCACGACGCTCTTTTCAGCGGCCAGTATAAACTGGGTCGCACTGCCTACATACAGTACGCTTCTGATCTGGGGTTGGATACCACCGCCTTCAGCGCCTGTTTGGACGATCATCGTTATCAGGCTGAAGTCAATGCCAATGCTGCGGATGCGGCCAGCTTGGGGTTGAGTGGCACACCGAGTTTTGTGATCAATGGCAGGATCCTGGTCGGGGCGCTCCCGATCGCGAGTTTCAAGGATATTATTGATCAGGAATTGGCTGCCAAGCCGTAATTATTAAACGCTCGCCCGGGAATTTCTCAAAAATGGAAGCCTGTTGTTTCCTCCAATGCTTGAGAAGATACCTTGTCCGGGTATTCATGAGAGGGTGAAATGAAGAAATTTGTCGCCATTGCAGGCAATATCGGTGTGGGTAAATCCACCCTTGTCGAAATGTTATGTACAAAATTGGGCTGGACGCCATTCTTTGAACCGGTGGCTGAGAATCCTTACCTGTCCGACTTTTATAAAGACATGCAGGCCTGGGCTTTCCATTCACAGATATTTTTCCTCACCCATCGCCTGCGTGCCCACCATCAACTGGCGCTCTTCCCCTCCTCGGCCATCCAGGATCGTTCTGTTTACGAGGACGCCGAGATCTTCGCCCACAATCTGTTCCTGCAAGGCCACATTCGCACCCGCGATTACCAGACTTACCGCGAACTCTACCAGACCCTGGTCGAATTCCTGCCGCCGCCCGACCTGGTCATTTACCTGCGCGCTTCCGTCCCCACCCTCGTCGACCGTATCGGGCGGCGCGGGCGTGATTATGAACGCACCATCCCCGATGATTACCTCACCAGCCTGAATAACCTATACGAGACCTGGATCGCAGACTTCACTCTTTGCCCCGTGCTGGCCGTCCCTGCCGATGATATTGACTATGTGGCCCACCCCGGGCACCTCGCCCTGATCGCCCGGAAGGTGGAAGAGAAATTGACCGGCAAGGAGGAGGTCGTCTTCGAACCGGAAGAGGTGGCCCTCGCCGCGATTGATTAAGATATTGATCCCCGGTTTGGCAGGGGGGGATCAATGCGTCAAATCCCTTATCTCTTGGAGATACATTATTAGGTACGATTTGTAACGGTCTGGCTCAGCCCCCGGTTGTGCAGCCGCGCCTGTTCCCAGGCGGTGAAATCCACAGGCGGATGGATGATCTCAGCCTCCGCCTTTCGCTCCAACCGGGCTGCCTCGTTGGAACAGCCCGTGACGCACAATCCGCAGCCGATGCAGTGTTCCCGGTCCACCACCGAAACGCCCTCCACATCGGAGATGGCATGCACCTGGCAGCGTTTGATGCAGTCGCCGCAGCCGGCGCAGATCTCGGCCTCGATCACTGCATAATAGTTGGCGTAAGCCACCGAGTTGTCGATCCCAAAATCGTTGATGCTGCGCAGGATGCCGCAGCAGCATCCACAGCAGTTGCAGACGTAGCCCAGCCCTTGCATTACGTTGCTGACTGTATGCACCAGGCCAACCTCTTCACTCTTGTCCAAAATAGCCATGGCTTCTTCCCGGGAAATATCTCCGGGCACGGCGGAGCGCGCCTCGTCCGAGAAACTGAGGCACATATTGACCGGAAAATCACACTTGCGGCTGCCCAGTTGGTCCTGCTGTACGCGGCAGATGCAGTCACGGACTTGGAATGTCTTGGCATTGAACAAGATTTTCCGGACGTCCTCATAGGGCAGCACCGATTCGGTTTTCACCGCCTGCTGGGCCGGGACCACGCGGTGCAGCGCGGGTTGTGGTTTCATCATCCCCTCCGCCCCGCCGTGTGCCAGGTAATCTTCTACCAGGTGGGCAAGTTCGTGATCCATGAGCTCCAACTGCGCCTCATAGATGCCAACAATGAAAGGCGCCAGCCGGAAGTGTGGCCTTCCATTTACCTGGTCCAGCCAGACCACCCCCCGCCGCACCAGGTTGAAGAGTGGCTTTTGGATCTGCCCGGCAGGCATCCCGATCCGCTTGGCGATCTCGCCGATCGGTTCATAAGAACCGCCAAGTTGACTTGCCAGCGCGGCCTCCTCAGGCGTAAAGATCTTCTTCAGGATCTTGATCTCGATCTTCGCAGGCGTCCTGGGGAAACCGTTGGGAAGTTCGTTCAAAGCGTCTGCAAGCTGCTCGAAAACAAGTTCACTCATCTTGCTTCCTCCTGATTCTTGGCCGTTTGGGCTTACCTGGTATGCCTGTTCTTATCAGTGCGAACGATCTTTCACCATGTTATGAGGAACGGTTCAGCCGCTATTGCTTCGATGCACCCAATGTGTCAGATTCTTTATTGCATCGAAATGTTCGCGATGAGTAATTCTTCATGATTTGGCTTTAGTCATTATCCGATTCATTTCTTGAGTAGGGCAAATCATCTTCCTAATAGATCTTTTTGAATGAATCGCATTCTACCAATCCCGTTGAAAGGATTCTATTTTATATAATAACCTGCTAGGCGGGATAACAAGAGACCCAGGGCGTTCATCGCTCCATGGAGAGGAAGGCTGGTACTGATTGTCCTTGATTTCCAGACAGCCAGTCCAGCTACGAGAGCGAAAACCGGAACGAGAATGAACAGAGAAATTGGAAGTTTGCCATAATAATAAATGTGGGCAATCATAAATAAACCGGCTTGTAAGAGCCAGATCCAAACTTCTTTCCACCCCGTTTTGCGCAGGGCACCCCATAAGAATCCACGAAAGAAAGGTTCCTCGGACACTGCGGCATATCCAATTTGGTAGAAGAAACCCCAGATAGCATATTGTTTAAAATAAATCCAAAATTGGATAGGCGTGATGCTAAAATCAACCTGGTAGGCTCCTGCGATGGCAAGGATAATAGCAAGGCCAATACCAATCAAGGTACCGATCCCAAACCATTCTAGACTCTTCCATTGAAATTTTGGCAGATCCTTCCTTCGGATCCACATGGCGACGGCCAGCCCAATGGCGATCGCCCAGATCATAAGGCTGGGAATGCGCGGAAACGTGAATGCGATATCGGCCTTCCTATAACTCAAAATTAGTGTCTGGATAGGTTTTCCGAGGATAATAATCCAGAGTGCCAGCAAATCAATATGGAAATCTTTCAGGTTCTTGCATTCCCACCAGAGAAAAAAAGCCGTGAAGAAGTAGGTCCCTATCTGGTAGATGATATCCAGCCAATCGGAATGCGAAAAAAGGCTAATAACCGCCAGAAAGGGAATCCGCAGGACAAAAAGAGCAACGATTAATGACCAGGATACTATCTGGTGCCGATTCATGGTTTTCTTGCCTGTTTCTGTGGCAGTGTCCATATTTCCTCCTATGGTTATTCTTACCTGCCTTGACTGTGCGCTAACTAATTGCTCAGCCGCTCTTGCTTCGATGAACCCAATGCGTCAGCTTCCTTATCGCATTGATATCCTTACAAATAGCAACTTCTGATGGTTAAGCACAGCTGTGGCTGTCCACTGGGACTGGTTTTAGGCAGCCCTTTTCTTTAGGATATTTTCTCGAAAAGCAAAGGCCTGTGTGAATTTATCTGTACAAAGTCGAGGTATATCTAATTTTGTTACAATCTCCAGTGATTGCTCGTCGTTTACATCCCAAGCATGAATTTCGATCCCTTGCTGTCGTGTAGCAGCAACTACGGTTTCAGATAATTGGGTTGGGTGTAAATGGACTGCTCGAGCATGAGCAAGGCGAGAATAATGGATTGCCTGATATTGCACTACGTCTAGCTTCATCCAACTTTCCGAGAGCGGAAATAGCAAATCTATCGTGATGCCAGGACATATTTTCTGAATAGCTAAGAGCAATGCTGGCTCATACGAAGTAACTTCAATCGTGCTCCACAAATTCTTGAACTTGTTCAGCACCTTACCAATGATTTCTGGCGCTTCTGGCTCAGGTCCTTTAATTTCTATCTCCAATCCGATTTTTCCACCGAAAATATCTAGAATTTCAGGAAGAGTGGAAATATGGCCTGTTTTAGCGGATGGATTATTCTTACAAAATACTTCGATATTTCGAATTTGCTCCCATGTGAAGTTGAAAATTGCTCCTAAAGCAGATGTGTTTTCTTGAAGGTAGAAATAATGATAAACAACTGGGATAAGGTCAGAAGTTAATCGAACGTCAAGTTCAACTGCGTCTGCGCCTAGTTCAATCGCCCGCTGAAATGAAGCAATTGTATTTTCAGGGGCTTCTGTTGGAATACCCCGATGAGCAACGATTTCAAACTGGTTCATATAATTCCCAATTAAACCGACGAACTAGGTGCTTAGCCGCCATTAGGCGGAACAACAGCTTATGAAATTCTCTTAAAGTATAGCAACACCACGGAGAAAATACAATCACCTTGGATCATGGGAGTCTTTGAGATTAATTGAAATTTCCATATATAGTTTGAACAAAAATCCCCGTCTTTCCGGGGATTTTTTATTGCATGAACACATCGTATTTCCAGCGCCTCTCAAGCCAGAATTCTCCAGTCCCGCTCTCGCCCCACATTCTCGATCCGGGGCTGCCGCATTCCGCCGACATGAACGGCTGCGGGACCGGGCCCGTCAGGCAGATCGGTGCCGGTTCCCCTCCTCCGGGTGTGCCCGGAGTGGGTGTGCCGCGCGGAAACGTCTGGTTCGGCTTCCCGGGCGTCGGGTGGCAGGTAAATGCCCACACCCCGCTTCCATCCGGGAGGCGGCACCAGCTTTGGTCCGCTGTGGGTACCGCCGGGTAAGTGAAGATGTCTGCCGTATGGCCGTCCGATTTGAGCAGGCGCACCGTGCTGCCGCCATCGCTCAAGGGGATGCCGCTCTGGGAATGATAGTAAACCGCGATCTGGCGCGGCAGCAGGCTTAGGTCGGGCAGGCTGTACGCCGTGGTGCCGCTGCCGTTATCCAGTTTCCAGTTTTTTATATTGATGGGATCCGTGCCCACGTTGATGATCTCGATATACTCGTCGCCGGTATTGGCCGTTCCGTCGTCGTTCCAATCGGTGTGTGGATGGGGCAGGAATTCGTTGATCACCACCACGCCGGGAATTGTCGTCGGCGCCCGTGTAGGGGTCCGTGTCAGCGTTCGCGTGGGGGTGCGTGTCAGCGTTCGCGAGGGGGTGGGGGTGGCAGTGCGCGTGACCGTTGCTGAACCGGTCGCAGTGGGCGTGGCGGTGGGTGTGGCGGTGTCGGTGGCAGTTGCGCTGGCCGTGGGGGTATTCGTAGCCGTGGAGGTATTTGTAGCCGTGGGGGTGTCGGTGCTCGTAGGGCTGGCAGTGGCTGTATCGGTCGGTGTCAGGCTGGGCGTATCGGTCGCCGCCGCGCAGATCGTATACTCGCTGAGAAAATTCTGAGGGTCGCTTGGGCTGATCAGGGAGAAATCGAAGGCATTATTATCCGAGTCGTAACAACTGCCGGTCGGGCCGCCCGGTTTGCGCTCATAACTCTGCTCCGAGTTTCCGCTCATGGTACTGAGAGGCGTTCCTTCCAGGTAATCGGAAACGTTGCACATCCCCACCTGGTCCACCACCTGCCCCAGGGTATCGATCAGCGCAATTCCACCGTTATCGGCTATTGTATAGATCGGGCTGTCGGGTGTGCCGGCATCCGGGAAATATTTGTCAGCCGTAACGAGCAGCGCCGGGGTGGGTGTCCCATCTCCGACCGCTTTTACGATCAGATAATGCTGCCCGGGTTGAAGCAGCGTCCCGGATGGGATCGTGGCGAGTTCGGTCTTCGTATTAATGGGGCATCCGGCAACTTTCATGATCATCCAGTTGCCGATATCGATCGCTGACCCGCCCGGATTGAAAATCTCGATGAATTCGTCAAAGCTGCCGCTCGGTCCCCTTGTCCGGAATTCGCTGATGACCACATTATTTTGGAGCGGGCTCTTCCCCGCCGCGGCCCGCGCCTCCCCGCCTATTAACGCACCCGCCAGGCCCCCCACCACGAGAAATATACCCAGGATCAACACACGAAATTCTCTTGCGCGCAACATGATGGCAGCGGGTTCCTCTCTTTAATCATAACACACGCCCCCCACGCGTTCCCTGTGTCCCGCCTGGGATCCGGAAATATTTTTCAGGTGGAGAATAGGCGCGGCCGGGGTGGGCTTCGATTGCCCAATTCCCCCCTTCATCCTTTCCCTGGCGATCCCTTGACGCACGTGTCCTGACGACCCAGCCTTAGAATCAGGCGCAACCTTTAGCGCGGCTCGACAGTCAGTTTGATGGCAGTCCGCACCTTGTCCTCGATCTGCACGTCCACGAACTCGGGCGTTGCCACCACAATGATACCGTCGAGCTTGAGATAACCGGTTGCTAGGATGAGCGCCTTGACGGCCTGGTTCACAGCCCCCGCTCCAATTGCCTGGACTTCCGCCCGTTTGTGTTCGCGGACGACACCCGCGATGGCCCCAGCCACGGCAGCGGTACGGGAGGTTGCGGATACCTTGATAATGTCCATAGAGGTTCTCCCTTGCGTGAAAGAACGGTTTGAGGGGCACCAACTATTAAAATTGTACAGTATTTCGGCTCATGATTCAAGATGGTAGGGGTACTAATGTCTAAACATCTTTTATTCCTGCCCCCGCCCCTTCCCCCAGCTCGGGCCAGACTCCCGCCACTGGTGTTCCGCACTTCGGACAGCTGCCGCCCGGCGTGATGCGCATCGCCCGGATGGCATAGCCGGTGCGTTCCACCAGGGCGGTGTTGCAGTGCGGGCAGAAAGTGGTTTCATACTCGTCCACCCGGCCCGGCAGGTTGCCGGCATACACGTAATGCAGCCCGGCCTCCTTTCCGATCTCGGCGGCGCGCAGGACTGTTTTCGCCGGGGTATTCGGGCTGTCTTGCATCTTGTAATCGGGGTGGAAGGCACTTACATGCCAGGGGATATCGGCTGAAACCGACGCGAGGAAGCGCGCCGCCTCCCAGAGTTCCTCCACGCTGTCGTTGAAACCGGGCACCACCAGCGTGACCACTTCCAGCCACAGGCCCATTTCTTTCACCCTTTGGATGGTATCCAGCACGTTCTTCAGCACGCCGCCCAATTGGCGGTAGTTCTTATCCTGCATGGATTTCAGGTCGATCTTCATCCCTGAAAGATATGGGCGCAGGTATTCCAGCACTTCCGCAGTGGCATTGCCGTTGGAGACATACACGCACTTTATACCCGCCCGTACTCCCTGCTTGAAAACCGCCACGGCCCACTCGCTGGTGATGAGCGGCTCGTTATAAGAGGAGGCGATTACCTCGGCTCCCACCCGGCGGGCACTTGCCACGATCTGCTCCGCTGAGATGGGCTTCATATAATAGACTGCCTCGTCGGATGCCGGGTCGCGCAAGGCCTGCGAGCTGAGCCAATTCTGGCAGTACCCGCAGTGGAAGTCACAGCCCAGCATCCCGAAGGTCAGGGCGATGGAACCGGGCAGGAAGTGGTAGAACGGCTTCTTCTCCACCGGGTCGGCATTGAGCGCTGCCACGTAGCCGTGCGGGGCGCGCAGGATCCCGTCCTGGTTGAAGCGCACCTGGCAGATGCCCCGCCGCCCTGGCCGCACCAGGCAGCGGTGCCCGCAGGCTGTGCAGCGCACGGACCCATCGGGCAGGCAAATCGCCAGTTCGGCAGGAGCGCTTAACTTATCCAGGCTGGTGGCAAGAAGGGTCATGCCTTAATGATACACCTAATAAAGACGCCCATTCTCTTTATACTTTTCCCTGGGAATAATATAAAGCAAAGATGGTTTTACGAGCTTCGCTCGTAAAACCATCTTTGACTACAAGGGGATCGCAATCCTGCCGGGGGTGCAAAAAGACCCCTTCCTACGGACCGCTTGTGATACTGGCTCTTTTTTTCGTCTGCTTGAATTGCTATACCATTGGTTGTACAATGGTTTTACATTTTGGCTCCTTTATGGGCGGAGAAACAAGCCAGCCTCATCGAAGCCGCCGGCATTTGCCAGCGCTGTTTCTTTTGGAGAAAAGGAGTTCCCATGTTAAAAGTCGAAAAGTCGGTCTTCATTAACAAACCCGTCGAGGAAGTTTGCACCTTTATAAACGCGGAAGGTAACTTCATCAAGTGGCAGCCTGAAGTGATCGAGGTGATCGAAGGCGGCCCGCGCAATACGATCGGGTCGCAATTCACCGAGGTGCGGAAGTTCATGGGCCAGGAATTGCGCACCACCTACGAGATCGTGGACCAGGTACCCAACGTCAGATGGGTGGGTAAAGTGGTAAAAGGACCCGTGCTTTACGTGGTCACCAATACCTACGAAGCCTCCAAGGGCGGCACGATTTACACCACCAAGGTGGAGGGCGAGACCAAAGGCTTCTTCAAGCTGGCTGAAGGCCTGGTAGCCAGCCAACTGGAGAAGAGCCTGGGTGAAGACTTCCAGAGGCTGAAGGCCTTGTTGGAAAAAAGCTGAGAGAGGGAAGTCGAGGGGGCAAGCCTGGGGTATTGAACGCTTGAACGCTGGGGCTTTGAACCTGGAAAAGTCGAGTTCTTCGCGTTTGCGCGTTGCCCGGGAAAAGGTTCCCCCCATCCCCCGAAGTAAGGGGGCTGGGGGGAGAGAAAAAGTAGGCGGAAAGAAAAATCTGGTCAGAGCTCAGAGGTCGTCTTTACAAAATTGAGCACCTCATCCAGCCGTGTAAAAGCCAGGGCGGTCACCGTATCCGCCCCACCGTAGTAGATGGCGATCCTGCCGGTGGGTTGATCGTAGAGAGTGGCACACGGGAAGGCCACATTCGGCACATCCCCCACGCACTCGTAATACGTCTGCGGAGAAAGCAGGTAGGGGCCGCCACGATGGATCACTTTCCATGGTTCTTCGAGATCGAGAAGAGCCGCTCCGAAGCTGTAGACGAAACCATTGCAGGAGGTGAGCACCCCGTGGTAGAACAACAGCCAGCCTTCGGGTGTTTCGAGCGGCACAGGCCCGGCTCCGATCTTCGTGCTTTGCCAACCGCCTTTGACGCCCATCACAAAGCGATGCTCGCCCCAATGGATCATGTCCGGGCTCTGGCTCAGGTAGATATCCCCAAACGGCGTATGGCCGTTGTCGCTGGGGCGGCTGAGCATTAAATATTTACCCTTGATCTTGCGGGGGAAGAGCACTCCGTTGCGGTTGAACGGTAAAAGTGCGTTTTCGAGGAAATGAAAGCTTTCAAAGTCGAAGGTGTATCCGATTCCAATGGTCGGGCCGTGATAGCCGTTGCACCAGCTTACATAATAACGATCCTCCAGCCAGAGCACGCGCGGGTCATAGCGATACTGGTACCGGCTGATTTCGGGGTCATCGCACAACCAATCGATGGGATCGTTTCCCAATTCCCAGGCAATGCCGTTTATACTGAAACCGCGGTTCAGGTTCATTTCGCGTTTTTTATTGTCACAGCGGAATACGCCCGCAAAGCCGTCCCTAAAGGGGACCACCGCGCTGTTGAAAATACTGTTCGAAGAGGGTACCAGGTTGCGAGGGATGATCGGGTTGGCGCTGTAGCGCCAGACCACATCAGAATTTCCAGCGGGTCGTTCTTCCCAGGGAATGTTTGGCAGGGGAGGGTATGCCATAATGGATAACTCCTTCAACACTATTTTACATCCATATCAATGGATGGATTCTTGCTTGCATTGGTTTTCACAAAGCAGTTGACTTGCAGCCAATAAGTCTGTATAATGTGCATGAAGTTGGGAGCGCTCCCATTATATCACCAGATACGGGAGACACTTTCAAAATCACAAGATAATCCTTGGATATGGCGCATAAAATTGGGAGCGCCACCATTGGCTCGTTTTCGGCAGGTTGCTCGGATCTCCTATCCATTAAAGTCAAGGCTTGAGCGAGTTTCTAAAGAATCCTATGACGCTTACCCTCGAAGATATTGCCCAACTCAGTGGTGTCTCCCGTTCAACCGTCTCGCGGGTGATTAATTCTGACCTGAATGTCAAAGAGGAAACCCGCCGCAAAGTTTTAGAAATTATCCAGGACATTAACTTCCAACCCAATCTCGCTGCCAAGGGGCTGGCAACCGGGCGGACCAACGTCATCGGGATAGTCATCCCGGCTAGTGTCTCGGTGGTCTTTACCGATCCTTATTTTCCCCAATTCATCCAGGGTGTTTCTTCAGCCTGTAATAACCGCAATTTCTTGGTCATGCTCTGGCTGGCAGAACCTGAATACGAACGGCGGATGATCTCGCGCATCCTCCATAATGGTTTGGTGGATGGAGTGGTTGTCGCCAGTACCTTGATGAATGACCCGATCGTGACCGCACTTTATGAGAGCAAGATGCCATTTATCCTGATTGGCCGTCATCCAAGCCTGGATTTAAATAGCGTGGATGTTGACAACCTGCAGGCGAGCCGGAAAGCGACTCTGCACCTGCTACGCCTTGGCTATAAGCGGGTTGCCACGATCACCGGTCCCCAGGACCAGATCTCTGGGTATGATCGTTATCAAGGTTATTTGAAAGCGCTTCAGGATTACGGACAATCGGTTCGGCTTGAACTGGTGGCGGAGGCGGGATTTACAGAAGAAAGCGGTTACACCGCCATGGTGCGGCTTATCCCGCAAAAACCGGATGCTGTCTTTGCAGCCAGCGATATGATGGCTTATGGCGCCATGCGCGCTTTGGCCGAGGCGAATCTTCGCATACCCGAGGATGTGGCCGTCGTGGGTTTCGATGATATTCCCGCTTCGTCAAAAGCACATCCCTCGCTCACTACCGTCCGCCAACAGGTTTCCCTAATGGGGAGCAAAGCTGTGGAATTATTGATCAACCTTATCGAGAATGGTATTACATCCACTCAGCACGTGATCATGGACACGGAACTGGTTGTCCGTGAATCTTGTGGTGCATCCCAAAGGAACTGAGAGCCGCTTTCCTTGGGATGTTTTTTTGTCCATCCTGGGAGCGCTCTCACAAAACTCGCCATTCCCACTCACTTTTTTGGAAGGAGGTGGTCTGTAAAAAAACAAGAGTAAACTTTCGACCCGCTTATCCAATCCATCTCATATTCTAGAAGGAGAATGAAGGAAATGAAACGCATAACAACTCTTGTCTCATTTTTGGCGGTCTTCAGCATGCTGCTGAGCGCGTGCGGCACTGTAGCCACACCGACCGCTGCCCCTGCGACCGCTGTCCCGGTAGTAGTACCTACTGCTGCCCCGTCCGCGGCTGACATTGCTGCCTCCCTGCCCCGCAACGAGACCATGTACTTCAATGGTCAACAGTGGGGTTCGGTTGTCTGCTGGAATCCATATTCTTCCAGCTGCAACAATGCCATGGCTATCGGCCAGCAGGACAGTGCCCGTGTCCTCATGTTCGAAACCCCGTATGTGTATGACATGCTCGATGGTCAGCAGTATCCTCTGCTGGCTGATGGTCCCTATGCATGGAATGCTGCACATACCGATATCACCTTCAAGATCAAGGCTGTCGCCCATTGGAGCGATGGCACCCCGGTGACCGCTGATGATGTTGCCTATACCTGGGCCACCAACGTCAAGTACGCAACTGCTGTTGCCACTGGCAATACACCTTGGATCGACTCCATCACGGCTGTTGATGCCCAGACGGTTGACGTCAAGGCCAAGCTGGGTACGGATGGCAAACCCTTGAATCCTCTGCTGGTGCAAGCTTTCCTGAGTGCCAACTATGTCCTCCAGAAGGCCTGGACCCAGAAACTGGAAGCCCGCTCCGCCGATGCGACTGCTTTGAAAGCTGATGTCGCTGCCGACGTCGTTTACTCCGGTCCCTATCACTCTTTCTACGCTGACGATACCAAGGTTGTCTTCGTTCGTGATGACAACTACTGGGGCCAGGATGCTTCCATGTTTGGCAAGCTGCCTGCTCCTAAGTACCTGGCACATACCATCTTCAAGGATAACGCTGCCGGATCCATCGCTTTGGCTCAAGGCGAAGTGGATGTCAGCCAGCAGTTCAACTCCAACATCCAGGTCTTGTGGCTCAGCTATGGGCTGCCCATCTCGACCTACCTTCCCGATGCTCCTTATGGCATTGGCGCCAGCCTCCCGACCGCCTACTTCAACCTGAAGTCCGTTGGTTTGGACCAGGCTGCGGTCCGCAAGGCTATTGCGATGGCGGTTGACTATCCCACCATCATTGCCAACGCCATGACCAACCAATCCGCCACCTTCGATCAGGTTCCGCGCTCGCTGATGAACCCGACCCCTGGTGAGCAGGCCCTCTACGACCACGCAGCAGTCGCAAGCCTGCAGTGGGCTGGCAACGACATCGAAGGCGCCAAGGCAATGCTTGACGCAGCCAATATCAAAGATACCAACGGTGACGGAAACCGGGAATTCAACGGTACCGAACTGCACTATGTCGCCACCTGCCCGAACGGCTGGTCCGACTGGCAAGCCGCGATTGAAGTAGTCGCTGCCGCCGGTGCCAAGATCGGCATCGACATCACCACCAACTTCCCCGAATGGTCCGTTTATCAGACCGTCGTCACCAAATCGGATGCACCGCTACCCGCCGGCTACGACATCTTCATGATGTGGACCGACGGCGCTGGCCCGACCGAGCCTTGGGGCCGTGTCGACCATTTGCTGAACTCCAGATACGTCGGTTTGGCGAGCAACTGGAGCGGTAACTGGGGTGGTTATAGCAATCCTGACGCCGACAAGTTGATCAATGAGATCCCCACCTTGTCTGACCCCGCCATGATTAAGGCAGACTACACCCAACTGGTCACGATCTACCTGACCGATGTTCCCTCCTTCACCCTCATGTATCGTCCGCAATCGTTCCATGCTGTGAACGAGTCCGTCTGGACGAACTTCCCTCACCAGGGTGATGGTACCGTCCCGCCCGTCCCGCCGCTGGACTGCATGGATGGTTGGGGTGTCGCTTGTCTCTATAACGTGACACTTGTCACTCCGTAAACTGTAATTCAAGAAAACAGCCATGTTCCGCAAACCGGGGCATGGCTGTTTATTAACGATCAAATATAAAGCAGGTGGCAGTCACTCGCCCGTTATGGCAGATCTTTGAAGCTGAGACTGTAACTGGTCCGGCGCAGTGACTGTCACCTTTTTGGTATAATGCCGGTTATATTTTCGAGGAGGTGCTGCGTTGAAGGGATACCGAAAGTATTTCCTTAACAAGCTGGCCTGGTTCCTGATCACTTTTGTTTTCGCCTTCCTGCTGAATTTCATCCTGCCCCGCCTGATGCCGGGCGATCCTGTGGCAGGTATCGTGGCACATATTGCCCAAGGCATGACCAATTCGACTGGGGTCCAGGCGATCTATAAGCAATACGCGGACCTCTTTGGTACCAATAAACCCATGCTCACACAATTCTTCCTCTACGTAAGAAATGTCCTGCATGGCAATTTTGGCTTCTCGTTCAGTCAATATCCCCGCACGGTCGCAGACACTCTCAAAGCAGCTATCTGGTGGACAGTGGCCCTGCAGTTCCCGGCCATCATCGTCGGCTGGCTGATCGGCAACACCCTCGGCGCCTTGGCGGCTTATCTCAAAAAGGGCTTTGATAAAGTCCTCATGCCTGTCAGTATTTTTGTGAGCAATTTCCCGCAATTTGGCATGGCAGTCATTTTGCTGGTTATTTTTGGCGTCTGGTTAAAATGGTTCCCCACCTCGGGCGGGTATGGGTATGACCTGATTCCCAACCTGAGTTGGAAATTTATGTGGTCTGTCATCGTCCATTATCAATTGCCCTTCTGGTCGATCGTGTTGATCGCCATTGGCGGTCAGGCCATCGGCATGCGCTCCATGTCCATCTATGAACTGAATGCAGATTATGTCAAATACAGCCGTTTCCTGGGCATCAAAGACTGGAAGATTGTTGGCTATGTTTTTAGGAATGCCATGCTTCCGCAGGTGACCGGTCTGGCGTTATCGGTCGGCACCATGGTCGGCGGCGCGCTGGTGGCTGAGATTATCTTCAGTTATCCGGGCCTTGGTACCACGCTCTTACACGCTGTATTGGGACAGGATTATCCGCTGATCTCGGCCTCCACATTGATCATCACGATCATGGTGCTGATTGCGAACTTCACCATCGAGCTCCTTTATGGCATCATTGACCCGCGCATTAAAGCCTCCCAGTCTGATTAAGGATAGATGCCGTCATGAAAAATACGCTTCGACAAGTTTTTCACTCGGGTAAATTTGTTACTGGTTTTACCATTTTCATGGCATTGTTGCTGGTTGTGATCTTTTATCCGCTGATCGTAAAATATCGTCCGTTGCAGATCATCGGTCAGGGGACTTTCTTCCCACCCGGGATCTATGTGAACACTTATGATGCCATTAATGCCCCTATTACATATATCCTTAATCTGGATGATGCCGCTACCAAGCGCATTGACAACAAGTTGAACAATGCTGATCGCATTGCCATACAGGCGTGGCTTGTGGCCTTTGGGGTTCCGGCAGACCAGATCGATATATCCGACACTGCACAACTCCTGGGTCTGTGGGCAAAAGATTATGATCCCAACAAAAGTTTTCCTGGGATGACCCGCGCCAAGCAACTATCCTATCAAAGGCTCGATACCTCGCTCAAAGGACTTCTATCAACCGAGGGGGTCACCATTGCAGCCAACAACGCCCAAACGGGCACCTTGGAACAGATAGGGACTGTCAAACAAACTGATTACGTGAATCTCACCAATATTGCGAACGTACGGGTGTTACCGCTTGGAACCGAAAACTTCGGCAGGGATGTGCTGACCGAGCTTATTTATGCCGCCGGCGTATCTCTGGAGATCGGCCTTGTCGCCGGCACCATTGCAACCTTGATTGGTTTGGCGCTGGGATTGCTGGGGGGCTATGTTGGCGGCGCGCTGGATGACGTCATCATGTTCATCACCAATCTCTTTACCGTCATCCCTGGCTTTGTGTTGTTGATCTTGCTTTCATTCAGCATCGGGCAGGAAAGACGTGGGGCCGTCACCATTGCTGTGGTGATCGGGTTTACCTCCTGGGTATGGACTGCCAGGGCTGTGCGGTCGCAGGTGGTATCCCTGCGCAATCGCGACCATGTCAACCTGTCAAAACTATCCGGGCACTCGATCTTTCATATTATCGCCACGGATATTCTGCCTTACATTGCATCCTATGTTGTGATGGCGTTCATCCTCCAGATCTCCTCGGGGATCCTGGCGGAGGCCGGGTTATCGATCCTTGGATTGGGACCCAGAACTACTAAAAGCCCAACTCTGGGGCTGATGATGAACTGGGCCATGATCTACCAGGCAGAGATCCTGGGAAAGTGGTGGGCGTACTTCCCCGTGCTTGTGACGATAGCCCTGATCACATTCTCGATGAATTTGATGAATACCGGCCTCGACCAGGTATTCAATCCGGCCTTGCGGGATTAGGTGACTGATATGTCAAGAGTAATGTTAGAGGTCAAGGAACTGACAACCAAATACATCACCCGCTTTCGGGAGAATGTTTACGCGGTCGATCACGTTTCCCTGAAGGTCGAAGAAGGGAAATCGCTGGGAATCGCCGGGGAATCCGGTTGTGGAAAGTCGACCCTCGCCCTCAGCCTGATGGGCTATTACTTTGCTCCGCTGCACTACACGAGTGGAGAGATCATCATCGATGGACGGAATATTTCCGGAATGGACTGTGATGACGTTCGAAAAGCGGTCTTGGGTTCGGAGATTTCCTATATCCCCCAGGGCGCCATGAACTCGCTCAACCCCACCCTGAAGATTATCCGCTTTATCGAGGATGTGATTAAGGCCCATGATCCAAAGATTTCCCGGAAAGAGATTTACGAACTTGCCAAGGATAGGTTCATGACCTTGGGGCTTCCGGCGGATGTACTCCAAAAATACCCGGTTGAACTTTCGGGCGGCATGAAACAGCGCACGGTCATCGCGGTTTCGGTGATCCTTTCTCCAAAGGTACTGATCGCGGATGAGCCTTCCTCTGCCCTCGATGTGACTTCCCAGAAGATGGTCATCAAGATGCTGCGGGATTTGATGGAAAAAAGCATCATCAAATCGATGATCTTCATCACGCATGAGCTTCCCCTGCTTTACAACGTGACCGACGACATTATGGTCATGTACGCAGGCCAGATCGTGGAGAAGGGCACCGCCAAGCAAACTGTTTTCGATCCGCTCCATCCTTATGCCAAGGGTCTCATGGGCTCGATCATTGTGCCTGAGTATGGTCTGCGTGGGGTAAAGTTGGCTGCCATTCCCGGGGTGCCGCCTAATCTTAAGAACCCGCCCACCGGCTGCCGGTTTGCTGAACGCTGCAAATATGTTCTGCCGGAATGCAGGACGCATTCCATCGATTTTCGTGATGCTGAAGAAGGCCGCGCTTACCGTTGTATCTTATCAGAAGAACATCTCAGAGAGGTATATAAAAATGACTGATGATTGTAAATTATGCCTCAGCGCAACCGGGCTGACCAAGATTTTTGGGTTGGGCCGCCAGAAATGTGTCGCCGTTGACCATGTGGATTTTAGTTTTAACGAAGGCGAGATCATCTCGATCGTGGGTGAATCGGGCAGCGGAAAGACCACTTTGGCGAAGATGCTTCTCGGATTGATCAGCGTCACTGAGGGTACGGTCTACTACAAGGGGAAGAAGCGTGATATCAGCACCCAAAAGAAGAAACAGGAGTATTGGAAGAACATTCAGGCGATCTTTCAGGACCCATTCTCTTCATATAACATATTCAACAAGATCGATAGCGTGCTTTTGGATTGTATTTACATGCGCGGCGGTCGAAGACTTTCGCATGCAAAAAAAGTGGAGTTGATGACCGAGGCGTGCAGCTTTGTGAACTTGAAGTTCGAGGAATTGACCAATAAGTATCCTTTTGAGCTCTCTGGCGGGCAGATGCAGCGTTTGATGATTGCCCGTATCTTCCTGCTGAAGCCGAGGATTTTGCTGGCTGATGAACCCACCTCGATGATCGATGCCTGTTCCCGCGCCACGATCCTGGAAATGTTAATGAAGCTGCGTAACGAAACCGGGATGACGCTTATTTTCATCACCCATGATATTGGCTTGGCGTATTATGTGTCTGACAGCGTTTATATTATGGAGCGCGGAAAAATAGTTGAAACCGGATGCGCCGATGATGTCATCCTGCATCCAAGGCAGGCTTACACCCGCCGCTTGATCAACGATGTTCCCAAGATCCATGAAGTCTGGGATCTCTCAACTGTGTAATGCATTCCACTTGAGTTTGGATCCAAGCGAAATACCATCATGCTTTCAGTACTAAACCTGCCACCCCCCTGGTTTGATTCGGGAAGGGCTGGAGGCCGGGACCTTCGCTGCCAGGAAAGGCACCTGCCGACCGATCCAGGCTGGTGACAGAAATATAGAAAACGATCCATCCTCCCAATCACAGGAAAACAACATGAAGCAAATTCAACCTTTGACTGGCAAATGGCAATTTCAGCAAGTGGGGGCAGAAGACTGGTTGCCAGCCAACGTACCTGGAAGCGTCCATACCGATCTTATGGCCAGCGGACGCATCCCGGATCCCTTTGTCGCCGATAACGAGAAACGCGTCCAGTGGATCGCCGAGTCCGATTGGGTCTACCGGACCAATTTTATCTGCACGGACGAGTTGCTTTCCGATGAAAAGGTTTTTCTGGTTTGCGACGGGTTGGACACCCTGGCAACGGTTGCCCTCAACGGCCATGTGCTTGGTCGCACAGACAACATGTTCCGCCGGTATGAATGGGAGCTCAAGCCCTTATTAAATGCACAGGCTGTCAACGAGTTAACCATCACCTTCTCTTCACCGGTGAAATACGCCGAGGAAAAGCAAGCCATTCGTCCTCTGCCGGGTGTCTCTCAGGCTATCCCCGGCGCGCCGCACTTGCGCAAGGCCCCTTGTCAGTTCGGCTGGGATTGGGGCCCACAGCTCCCCCCGATCGGTGTCTGGAAGGACATCCGCCTGGAGGGCTACCGCGAGGCGCGCCTTTCTGAAATTCACCTGCGTCAGCACCATGCCAATGGACAGGTGGCGGTCGAGGTCCAGGTTTCTGTCCAGCGCTGGGATAAGGCGCCGCTCGCTGCATTAGTGCGCGTCACTGCACCCAATGGTGAGACCCTCGAAAAAGAGGTTGCCATACCCGCCGGGGATGAGCTGATTGTGAAGGTGCCGATCTCCAGGCCTGAGCTCTGGTGGCCCAATGGTTATGGCGCTCAGCCGCTTTACCAGGTGGAAGTATCCCTCGTGTTGGCGGGTTCTTCCGGGGCAGGTCCTCTGGATCTGCGTTCTTACCAGCTTGGGTTGCGTAAGATCGAACTGCGCCAGCAGGAAGACCAGTGGGGACGCTCCTTTGTCTTTGTGGTAAACGACATTCCGATCTTTGCCAAGGGCTCCAACTGGATTCCCGCCGATTCCTTCCCTACCCGGATTACGGACGCGGCTCTGGAAGGTCTCATTCGCTCAGCGGCTGAGACCCACCAGAACATGCTCCGCGTCTGGGGCGGTGGATTCTATGAAGAAGAGCGCTTTTACGATCTCTGCGATCGTTATGGCATCCTGGTCTGGCAGGAGTTCATCTTCTCTTGCAGTGTTTACCCGTTGGATGTCCCCGCCTTCCTGGAAAATATCCGCATGGAGGTGGTCGAAAACGTCCGCCGCCTGCGCCATCGCGCCAGCCTGGCACTCTGGTGCGGTAACAATGAGATGGAATGGGGCTGGGCGGATTGGAATTGGAAATCCCCCGAGCTGCAGGATTTAAAGTCCGCCTACGACCAATTTTTCCACCACACCTTGCCCGCATGGTGTCGGGCAGAAGACCCGGATCACTCCTATTGGCCCAGCTCGCCATCCTCCGATACCCCCTTTAAAGATCCAAACGGCCAGCGTCAGGGCGATGCCCACTATTGGGATGTCTGGCACGGGCGGAAACCCTTCACCTCTTATCGCGACCAATACCCGCGTTTTATGAGCGAGTTCGGTTTCCAGGCGCTCCCGCCCCTGGCAACCATCCGTACCTACGCCGACGAAGTCGACTGGAATATGACTTCCTACATCATGGAGATGCACCAGAAGAACGCAAGCGGAAACTCCATCATGGTTGGCCAGATGCTGGATACATTCCGACTGCCCAAGGATTTTACCTCGCTGGTCTACCTGAGTTTGGCCCTCCAGGCAGAGGGCATCCGTTATGGCGTCGAGCACTGGCGGCGCCATCCCGATCGCGTCGCCGGGATCCTGTACTGGCAGCTCAACGATTGCTGGCCGGTGGCTTCCTGGTCCAGCCTGGACTACTTCGGGCGTTGGAAGGCGCTTCACTACGCTGCACGCCGCTTCTATGCGCCCCTGATGCTTTCCATCGAAGACAAGTCGCCTGAACAGGCAGTTTATGTCTCCAATGACCTGCTCGAACCCTGGGAGGGCACCCTGCGCTGGTCGCTGGAGACGCTCGCCGGCCAGGTCCTGGATTCGGGAACGGCGCCGGTTAAGGCCTCCCCGCAAGCTGCCACCCGGGTGTGCAAGCTGGATTTTTCCGACCGTATATCGGATGACAACGTCCGCATGCTGGTTTTCATCGCCGAGCTGTTCCAGGGGGACCGGTTTGTAACCCGCCAAACAGCCGGCTTCGTCCCGGTCAAGCACTTATCCCTGGCCGACCCCGCCGTAACCGTGGACCTGCGCAGCGAAAAGGGCCAATTGATCGTCGGACTGACCTCCCGCTCTTTGGCGCTCCTGGTGGAGCTGTCTTTGGAGGGCGCCGATGTCGTCTTTAGCGATAACTACTTCAACCTGCCTCCTGGTCGGACAGCCCTGGTTTCCTGCCCGCTGCCTGCCGGTTGGTCTCTGAGCCGGGCACGAAAGGCATTCCGCCTTCGCTCCGTCTACGACTCTTACTCTCACGGCGCTGTGGATTAAACGCCTTGAGTTTATTAATTGTCGCCTGCCACCTCCAATATCCGCTATTGGCACTTACCTCCTGCCTGTAAACCGGGCCGCCAGAAAGTTGTGAGCCATACTGATGACCATCCCGCCGAATCTGGTCTTGGTTAATTCTTATCCTGCCTGAGAGATTTTCACCTTTGAACAGACTGCGCACCGCAAAAGGTTATTCTAAATTAAGCCTGATCCTCCTGGCCTATGTAGCTTTTATTGCCCTGGGGATGCCGGATGGCTTATTGGGGGTTGCCTGGCCCTCCATACGAGCGGGTTTTTCGATTCCCCTCGATGCGCTGGGGATGTTATTGTTTGCTGCAGTTACTGGCTACATGACCTCCAGTTTTTTGAGCGGCGCCTTGATTGCGCGCATGGGCGTTGGCAATTTACTGGCTGTTAGCTGCGCCCTCACCGGCTCGGCCCTCGTTGGCTATACCCTTGTTCCTTACTGGTGGATGATGGTTTTACTGGGGGTGGTGGCGGGTTTGGGAGCGGGCGCAATTGATGCTGGCTTGAATACATATGTGGCCGCGCATTTTGGGGAAGGCTTGATGCAGTGGTTGCATGCCAGCTATGGGATCGGTGTGACGCTCGGTCCAATTATCATGACCCTTGCGCTCACTGCCCTCAATTCCTGGCGCGTTGGCTATCGCATTGTGGGTGGTTTCCAGTTCTTTATGGCGGCTTCTTTTGTGCTCACATTATCTTTGTGGAATGCTCGTGACGAAACCCATAAAGAAAGCGAACCGGAAAAGCGCCTGACAGATTACAAAACCCCATTGGGGGAGACCATGCGTCAGCCCAGGGTTTGGCTGAGTGTTTTATTGTTTTTCCTCTATGTTGGGGCCGAAGTAACCCTGGGAACCTGGGCCTACAGCCTTCTTACCCTGTCGCGGGGCGTGCCGCCACAAACTGCGGGCTTCTGGGCTGGTAGTTTTTGGGCTACTTTCACAATTGGGCGCGTTCTTGCCGGGTTGTATGCCAAACGCCTGGGGATTAACACCTTGGTTCAGGGTAGCCTGGTACTGGCCTTTCTCGGTGCAGCCTTGCTGTGGTGGAACCCATCCCAATTGGTAAATTTGCTGGCGGTTGCCGTCATCGGCTTTGCCATTGCCCCGGTTTTCCCCGCCCTGATGTCTGGCACAAGCCAGCGGGTTGGCGTGCATTTTGCAGCCAATACCATCGGGATGCAGATGGCGGCTAGCGGATTGGGCACGGCTGTCATCCCAAGCCTGGTGGGAGTGCTTGCCCGACAGGTTTCGCTCGAGGTTGTTCCGATCTGCCTGGTCATTTTATTTGCAGGGCTGTTTGGTGTCTATCGCTACGCACAGCCCAATGCCGAACTTTTAAGGTTCTCCAGGCTGGGAAAGTAACTCCTTGTCTGGGTGGTTAATAAACATGATTGTCGCTGGGATTACAGACCCTCAGGGTCTAAACCCAATTTTGTATGATTTCTGGAGAAAGACACTGCTATGAAAAACATCCGATCCATTATCCCCCAAATGACCCTCGAAGAAAAAGCCGCCCTGTGTATCGGGGCCAGTCCCTGGACGACGACCCCCATCGAACGGCTGGGCGTGCCTGAATTGTCCGTTTCGGACGGTCCGCACGGCGTGCGCCGTGTGGCAGATGTAAATGACTTGGTCGCGAAAAGCCTGCCCGCCACTTGCTTCCCGACCGCCTCCTGCATGGCCTCCACCTGGGATGTGGAGCTGATCCACGCCCTCGGGCAGGCGCTGGCGGAGGAGTGCATCGCCCTCAAGGTTGACGTGCTCCTCGGCCCCGGGGCCAACATGAAGCGCACCCCCCTGGGTGGGCGCAATTTCGAGTATTACTCCGAAGACCCCTACCTTGCCGGGCAGATGGCCGCCAGCTTCATCAACGGTGTGCAGAGCAAGGGCGTGGGCACTTCCCTCAAGCATTTCGCCACCAACAACCAGGAGTACCGGCGCCACACCATCAGCTCCGAAATGGACGAACGCACCCTGCGGGAGATTTACCTGCCCGCCTTTGAGACCGCCGTCAAAAAAGCCAAACCCTGGACGGTGATGTGCGCCTACAACAAGCTCAACGGTACCTTCTGCTCCGAGAATCACGGGTTGCTGGTGGATATCCTCAAGGACGAATGGGGCTTCGAAGGCCTCGTCGTTTCTGACTGGGGCGCCGTACACGACCGGGTCGCCTCCCTCCAAGGCGGCCTGGATCTGGAAATGCCCGGCCCCCGGGAACAGCGGGTAAAGGCGGTCGTGGAAGCCGTCCGCTCCGGGGCGGTGGATGAATCCGTCCTCGACGAATCGGTCCGCCGGATCCTGGGCATCGTCTTCAAGGCTGCGGAGACGCCGAAAGGCGCTTCGTTCGACGCCGCTCTGCACCACGCCCTTGCACGCCGCGTGGCCGCGGAAGGCATGGTCCTGCTCAAGAACAACGGCCTCCTGCCTTTGAAGGACCAGCAGCACATCGCGGTCATCGGGCACGCGGCCGAAGAGGCCCACTTCCAGGGCGGAGGCAGCTCGCACATCAATCCCACCCGGGTGGATAACCCGTTCAAGGAACTGCAGAATTTGGCCGGGGATGCCGAGCTGTCCTTTACCGAGGGGTACCCGGCTGGCGCTGCTTTCGACCAGCCGCTCATCGACGCGGCTGTCAAGAACGCCCGCTCCGCCGATGTGGCCTTGATCTATATTGCCCTGCCGGAGTCCAAAGAGTCCGAAGGCTACGACCGGGCTGACCTCGACCTGACCGCCCAGCAGGTTGCCTTGATCAAGGCTGTCTCCGCCGTCCAGCCCAGGACCGTCGTCATCCTGAATAACGGCGCCCCGGTGGTGATGGGCGAATGGATCGATGGCACGGCTGCCGTCCTCGAGGCCTGGATGATGGGGCAGGCCGGCGGCGGGGCTATTGCCGACGTGCTCTATGGCAAGGTCAACCCCTCGGGCAGGCTGGCGGAGACCTTCCCGCTCAGGCTGGTGGACACGCCCGCCCACATCAACTTCCCCGGGGGGAACGGCCAGGTGCGCTACGGCGAGGGCATTTTCATCGGCTATCGTTATTATGACGCCAAAGACGCGCCGGTGCAGTTCCCCTTTGGGTACGGGCTGAGCTACACCACCTTCGCTTACAATAACCTCAAAGCCTCGCCAGCCTCCTTCAAGGATGTGGATGGCCTGGCCCTTTCTGTGGACGTGACCAACATCGGCAAGGTGGCGGGCAAGGAAGTGGTCCAGGTCTACGTGCACGATGCCAAATCCGGGTTGGTCCGCCCGCCCAAGGAGCTCAAGGCCTTCGCCAAGGTTGAGCTGCAGGCCGGCGAGACCAAGACCGTCACCCTGGCGCTCGATTTCCGCGCCTTTGCCTATTACCACCCGGGCTACATGCAGTGGATCACAGAGGACGGCGAGTTTGACCTCCTGGTGGGGTCCTCGTCTGCCGACATCCGCTGCACCCGGACGGTTACCCTGCAGTCCACGCTGAAGCTCCCCAGCTTGCTGGACCGCGAATCCACCGTTCGCGACTGGCTGGATGATCCGCGCGGCAGGCGTGTTTTCGAACCCCTTTTCCAGCAAATGCTGGCAGCCATGCAAGAGGCCCTGGCCGGGGACGCAGGCGAAGCCGCAGGTATGGATCCTTCAGGTTGGTTAATGGAAGTGCCTTTGCGGAACGTTCTGCATTTCCAGGAGAAAACCCTGCCGCTGTCGCCTGAAGAGCTGGTGGATGGCTTGCTCGCGCAGGTAAGATAAAATAACTGGGCCGGTTCTGGTTTTCGGACCCTGGCCCCGGGAGGAAAATATGCAGTTCGGACATTTCGACGACGAGCGCCGTGAGTACGTCATCACCCGGCCGGATACACCTTTGCCCTGGATTAACTTTCTGGGCTGCGAAGAGTATTTTGGCATCATCTCGAATACCGCCGGCGGTTACTCATTTTATAAAGACGCCCGCCTGCGCCGGCTCACCCGCTACCGCTATAACAATGCGCCCTTGGACATGGGTGGGCGTTACATCTACCTTCGCGACGATGATCCCCAGCCGTCTGCCTCTGGGTCTTTGTTCTGGTCGCCGTCCTGGATGCCGACCCGCCGCCAGCTCGACGAGTATGAATGCCGCCATGGTCTGGGTTACACCACCATCCGCTCGAAACTCGCCGGGATCGAGGCGCAAACCCGCTATTTTGTCCCCCTGGGCGAAGCCCTCGAGATCTGGGAATTGACCCTCACCAACCAGCGCGGCGCGGCGGCGGACCTGTCCGTTTTTTCCACGGTTGAGTTCTGCCTGTGGGACGCCCAGGACGACGCCACCAATTTCCAGCGCAACTACTCGGTTGGCGAGGTGGAAGTGGCGGATGGCGTCATCTACCATAAGACGGAATATCGCGAGCGCCGCGACCATTTTGCCTTTTTCGCCTGTTCCGAACCGCTGGCCGGGTTCGACACCCAGCGGGAAGTCTTCCTCGGCCCCAACCGGGGCTGGGACGCCCCTCTGGCGGTGGAAACAGGTCAGATGTCTGGCTCGATCGCCTGCGGCTGGCAGCCTATCGGCGCGCAGCAGGTCAAAGTCCACCTGGAACCCGGGGAGCAGAAGAAGATTATCTTCCTCCTTGGGTATCAAGAAAACCATCCGGATGATAAATTCGACCCGCCCGGCTCGCAGGTCATCAACAAGCGCACCGTCACCCCGGTCATCGCCCGCTACCTCCAGGCAGGCGTGGTGGAGGCGTCTTTCCAGGCCCTGCAGGCCTATAACGTCGCCCTGCTCGACAAGCTGCAAGTGCGCACGCCTGATATCCACACCAACCGCATGGTGAATACCTGGAACGCCTACCAGATGATGGTGACCTTTAACTTCTCGCGTTCGGCCTCGTATTTCGAGTCGGGCATCGGGCGCGGCATGGGCTTCCGCGACTCGAATCAGGATCTGCTTGGTTTCATGCACCTGGATCCCGGGCGGGCCCGCTCACGCATCCTTGACCTGGCCTCCACGCAGCTGCCCACCGGCGGTGCCTATCATCAATACCAACCGCTGACCCGCCGCGGGAACAATGATATCGGTAGCGGCTTCAATGACGACCCGCTCTGGCTGGTCCTGTCGGTGGCTGCCTATATCAAAGAGACTGGCGATTGGGGCTTGCTCAACGAACCTGTCCCTTATGATAACCAGCCCGGGACGGAACAGCCCTTATACGATCACCTGCAGCGCTCGATCCGCTATACAACCGACCGGCTCGGCCAGCATGGCCTGCCGCTTATCGGCCGCGCCGACTGGAATGACTGCCTGAACCTGAACTGTTTCTCGGATACTCCCGGCCAATCCTTCCAGACCACCACCAATAAGGACGGCACGGTGGCCGAGAGCGTCTTTATCGCCGGTTTATTCGTCCTGGCGGCCAAAGAAATGACCCTTATCGCTGCCCGCCGCGGCGATGGCGAACAGGTAAAAATTCTCGAGGACGGCCTCCGCGCGATGGAAAACGCCGTTCGCACGGCTGGCTGGGATGGGAAGTGGTTCCGCCGGGCCTACGACGATTCCGGCCAGCCGGTTGGCTCGCAGGAATGCAAAGAAGGTCAGATCTTCATCGAACCGCAGGGCATGTGTGTGATGGCCGGGCTGGGCATGGACGATGGCCGCGCCGTGCAGGCGATTGATTCGGTCGCCTCCCGCCTGGCTACCCCGCACGGCGTCACCCTGCTTGATCCGCCGTTCACCCACTATTACCTCAACCTGGGCGAGATTACCTCCTACCCGCCCGGCTACAAAGAGAACGGCAGCGTTTTTTGCCATACCAACCCGTGGATTATGATCGCCGAAGCTAAACTCGGTCACGGCGACCGCGCCCACGCTTATTACCGCCGCATCAACCCGTCGGCACGTGAAGCCATCAGCGAAGTCCACCGCTGTGAGCCCTACGTCTATGCCCAGATGATCGCCGCGCCTGGCGCCGTGGCGCCCGGCGAAGCCAAGAATTCCTGGTTGACGGGCGCAGCCGCCTGGAATTATGTCGCCATCACCCAGTGGATCCTGGGCATCCGGCCCGCGTTTGACGGCTTGTGCGTGGCTCCCGTCATCCCGTCGAGCTGGAGCGGATTCCACGCAGTCCGCAGTTTCCGGGGAGTCCGGTACGAGATCCAGGTCGAACGCTGTGGCCCCGGCAATACCATCCGGCTTGAGATCGATGGCCGCCCCGTCGAGGGCACCCTTATCCCGCTCCCGCCTGCCGGGACGGACGAAGTCCGTGTCACGGTGAAGGTGTCTTGATGCAGTACGGTTATTTTGACGATAACGCCAAAGAGTACGTCATCACCCGCCCCGACACGCCCCAGTCGTGGAGCAATTACCTCGGTTCCACCGAATACGGGGCCGTCATCACCAACAACGCCGGGGGCTATGGCTTCTATCGCTCCGGGGCGCGCGGGCGTTTCCTGCGTCTGCGCTTTAACAGCGTCCCGCTTGACCAGCCGGGGCGGTATTTCTATCTGCGCGACCGCTCCAGCGGTGATTTCTGGTCCGCCTCCTGGCAGCCGGTGGGGAAACCGCTCGACCAGTACACGTCCACCTGCCGCCATGGCACCGCCTACACCGTGATCGAATCCCACTATGCGGGCATTACCGCCGAGACCACCTACTTCGTCCCATTGGGGCAAACCTTCGAGTACTGGCGGCTGAAGCTTACCAACGAGAGCCACCGGCCGCGCCAGCTTTCTGCCTTCACGTTTTGCGAGTTCACCAACCAGTGGGATACCACCCAGGACCAGGTCAACTTGCAGTATTCGCTCTTCATCATTCGCGGCGAGCGGACGGCTGACAACTTGCTGCGCATCGCCATCCAGGATAATCTGACCCCCGAGAGCGGGAGTTTTTTCATCCATGACCTCGCCCGTCACGCCTGGCTGGGCCTGGTGGGTGCCCCGGTGAGCGGGTACGACACCAGCCGCGAAGCCTTCATCGGGCCGTACCGGGGTTACCACAACCCGCTGGCGGTGGAACGCGGACAGTGCTCCGGCAGCCAGGTGTACGGCGATAATGCTTGCGGAAGCCTGCAGGCGGATCTGGAGCTCCAGCCCGGGGAGAGCCGCGAGATCCTGGTCGTGCTGGGGATCGGCGATGCCCGCTCGGTTGGCCTGCAAACCATGGCTGAATTCGGCTCGCTGGAACGCGCCGGGGTCGAACTGCAAAAACTAAAAGAAGCCTGGCACGCCCGGCTGGGCAGCCTGGTCGTGGAAACTCCCGACGAAGAGTTCAACCACACGGTCAACGTCTGGGGGCTTTACAACTGTTTGGTTACCTTTGCCTGGTCGCGTGCCGCCAGCCTGGTCTACAACGGCGAACGCGACGGGTTGGGTTTCCGTGATTCGGTCCAGGATATCCTGGGCGTGGTTGCCGCCATCCCGGGCGAAGCCCGCCAGCGCCTGGAGTTGATGCTCAGCGGGCAGGTGTCCAGCGGCGGGGCCATGCCGATCGTCAAGCCCTTCGAGCACAGACCCGGTCGTGAAAAAGCCCCGGCTCCCGAAGAATACCGCTCGGACGACTGCCTGTGGTTCTTCAACACCGTACCGGCCTGGGTCAACGAGACTGGCAACCTGGATTTCTACAACCAGGTGCTGCCTTATGCCGACCAGGGCCAGGCCACGGTGCTCGGCCACCTTCGGCGAGCCCTTGAATTCAACTTGGAGCGCACCGGCAGTCACGGCCTGCCCTGCGGCCTGGCCGCGGACTGGAACGACTGCCTGAAACTTGGATACCGCGGCGAGAGCCTGTTCGTCGCCTTCCAGGTGCGCTTCGGGCTCACGGTCTATGCCGGGATCGCCGGGCGCTTGGGTCAGCCCGCTGAACAGGCGTGGGCGCTGGGCGAGCGCGCAAAAATGGACGCCGCCATCCAGGCCTGCGCCTGGGACGGGGGCTGGTTCATCTGGGCCATCGGCGAGGACGGCACCGTCTACGGCACCCAGAAATATGCGGAAGGCCAGATCTACCTGAACACCCAGCTCTGGGCGGTCATCAGCGCGGCAGCCACACCCACACAGGCTCAAACCTGCATGCAGGCTGTGCACGAACGTCTGGCCACCCCCTACGGGCTGATGCTCTCTGCGCCTCCTTTTGTCAAAACGCCCATCGACGTGATGCGCGCTGTGGTCTTTAACCCGGGCATCAAAGAGAATGCCGGCATCTTCAACCACACCCAGGGCTGGGGTGTCATGGCGGAATGTCTGCTGGGCAATGGCGACCGGGCCTATGAGATTTACCGCGCCTCCATGCCGGCCGCCTACAACTCGTGCGCCGAGATCCGCCAGAGCGAGCCCTACGTGCAGGCGCAGACCACCTACTCCACGTATTCCCCGCGTCCCGGCAATACCCGCACCTCCTGGCTCACCGGCGCGGCGGCCTGGGCCTATTTCAGCGCCACCCAGTTCATCCTGGGGCTGGTCCCCGAGATGGACGGCCTGCGCATCGACCCCTGCATCCCCTCGGCGTGGAGCGGATTCAGCGCCGTGCGCAGGTTCAGGGGGCAGACTTTACGCATCACCGTCCACAACCCGCAGGGCGTCTGCAAAGGCGTGGTTAAAATGGTCGTCAACGGAAAAGAGCTCCCGGGGAATCTTGTCCCCCAGGATCTGCCGGGTGACGCAGGACAGATAGAGGTTTGGTTGGGCAGGTAGCATTGGAGGCGAATGGACGAGAGCATACTTGAGATTCGGGAGTACAGCGGGGAAGGTTACAAACCCCTGGTGGACCACGGCAGCTGGCGGGTCGCCTTCTTGCGCTACATCGACGAACTCCTGCCGGAGCGCATCCAGGCCCTGGAGCGTCACGTGGAGACGGACGAGGTCTTCGTTTTGCTGCACGGCGCGGGCACCCTGCTGCTGGGGGGCAATGCCGCCCGTGTGGACGGGATCACCCCGCAGGCGATGGAGCCCGGCAAGCTCTATAACGTCAAACGCAATACCTGGCACAGCATTCTTCTCAGCCGAGACGCTACCATTCTCCTGGTGGAGAACCGCGACACCAGTAGGGAAAATTCGGAATACATTACCCTGACAGAAGAACAACGCCATGCGATCTTGGAGATCGCCCAAGGCGGGTTTGCGTAGAGGCACGACATATTCCCCCCGGATGGTTCTTGGTGGGGCGACCCTTGGGGTCGCCCTTTTCTATCCCCTCCTCCCTCGCCAGCCTGGATTAAATAAATATCGATCCCCCCTATTGAAATAACCCGTTTAGCATCCTATAATGAACTTGTCAGGCCTGCCGGAGGGCATGCTTGCTTATTTTTCAAGCGCGGCTTTTTTTGGTTTTCATGGAGAGGGAGATTATGCACAAGTCCATCATTTCACGTCTTATGATATTCCTGCTTGTTTTGGTAATAGCAGCCGGGGCCACCGGCTGTAACCTGGGCACACCCGTCTGTCCGAGCGGCAGCCTGCAGGCTGTCACACTGGGAGCGCCGCAGAATGGGACGATTACCAATAACCTCACCCCCGTGCTCAGTTGGTCCTACCCCAGCACCACCTGCCACCCGGAAAACTACCTCATCGACCTGTCCACCGTGGCGAATATCCCCCAGGTGTGGACGGGCACGAACGGCGGTACCTCCACCACCTGGGGCCCCGCCACCCCCTTGCTGCCCGGCAAGGAGTACGAATGGTGGGTCTTCCCGTACAATGGCGCAGCCTATGGCCCTCAATCCAATTTGCATTTATTCTTCACCGGCCCCATGTGCGCCACAGCCGCCCTGCATGCCCCCAGCCTGGTCTCACCCCAGGACGGCTCGGTCATCTCGACTCTTAACCCAATGCTGATCTGGGAGTACCCGGACCCCTGCCTGCCGCAAGGGTACCGCATCGACCTGTCGACCGAAATAACCTTCTCCGATACCAGCCTGGGCGGCGGCACCGGCGACCCCACCGCCCACTGGAACCCCAGCGTCAACCTGGCAGACTGTACCACCTACTTCTGGCGCATCGCTCCCATCAATGGCACCAGCCTCGGTACTTATTCCGGGGTGAACTTCTTCAGTACCGATCGGGAACAGGAGTGCAGCCCGGAGGCCACCGCCACCGTCCAGGGCTTCCTGTGGTACGACCAGTGCTCCGTCCCGCTGGAGGCCAACCCGGCCCCCAACCCGCTCCCGGCCGGTTGCCTGGTGGATACCTACGGCGTCGACGCGGATAGGGTCCATCAGCCCGGCGAGCCCTACATGGCCGGCATCACCGTCAACATCGCTCCCGGCGATTGCCCGTCCGGTGGCACCCGCTCAACCCTCACCGACGCCAACGGAGCCTACACCTTCTCCGGCCTGACCCCCGGTAAGTACTGCATCAACGTGAACGCCGCCAGCTTCCTCGGCCCCTCCGGTACCGGCCACTGGACCATCATTCCCAGCGGCCATGAAGGCAACACCTACCGGGCCATTACCATCGCCGCAGGCCAGGTCTTGACCGGCCAGGGTTTCGCCTGGTATCAGTTTGTCGGAGCCGCCCCCACCCCCACCGCGGTGCCGGGTTTCGACTTCATCCCCAGCCTGAATGCGAACTGTCACACAGGTCCTGGTCTGATCTTCGATACGCTGGATATCGCCCTGAAAGGGCAAAGTTACCCGGTCGATGGGCGGGACCTGGATGGCACCTGGCTGCGCATCATGCTCAACTCGAACAAGGGCTGCTGGGTTCGGGCGGATACCGGCACCCCCTCCGGTAATATCGCTGGTGTGCGCGTCCTGATCTCCCCGCCCACCCCCACACCCACCGCCGTGGTCGCCTGCGCCAGCTACAAGGACGAGATATCCTGTGAGGCTCAACCCGTCTGCCAGTGGAAACAATCCCTGGGCGCTGCAGTGACCTACTACTGCACCGACAAGTAACCCTTTCCTCGCTCATCAAGATCGCCCGGCTTTTGCCGGGCGATTTGCTTATCCGATCTCTCCTTGCGGAGTGGGGGTTGGAATGGCTCGTTGTGTCTTTCGCCGCAAAATGTTATACAATAGAGTTGTCTAAACACTTAAAGATCCCCAAACAGAGGTTGAGCACTTAGTTAGTGCCAAAAGGAGGCACAATGAGCAAGCGAAACGAACACACATTCCAATTTAAGGCTAATCAAATTGCCGAGGCCGCTGAGCAGCAGGCGGTTTATCATGAGAAGCGTCTTGCGTTCTGGAAGAAAGAATATAATCATGCGGTCGTTATTGTCGAAAAGACCATCGGGGCAAGGTTAATTCGCCGAGAGCTAACCAATGGCTATCGTGTGGATGTGGAGGTTGATTATGGTGATCCTTCAGCCTATCGGCGGATGAATGAAGCATTCGACAAAATAGAATCTCATAGAAAGTTTGCTGAAGCGTTCCGTTCAGACCAACAAGTTTATTCTACCCAAGGTGATCGGTCATATGAAATGGCCGTAGATGATGTTCAGTATTATCACTTGGATGGACGGTCACAAGAAGATTGATTTCTGGCGCTTTTACACCGGATTCATGGCGATGTGCACCACTTGTAAACTAAGCCGTTAACCGTACACCATGTTAATCCGATTCTCCTGGCATGATTAGATTCAAGTGTAACTGGAGAGAACCAATGACTTTTGAAACCGAATCGCTTACAACATCGCAGCTTCTACATTCTTACGTTCGAATTCTTGCTGAATTGCGGGCGAGAAAAATCGTTCGAACAGCCAATGGCCCAATTGGCGATTATGCAGAATATTTAGTAACCAAACAGTTAGGGCTGACTTTGTTGGCAAATTCACATTCCGGGTATGATGCTGAAGACGCATTGGGCGTGAAATTCCAAATTAAAGGCCGCCGATTAACACTACATAATCATTCTAGACAACTTGGAGCAATCCGCAATTTAGAGGATCACGATTTCGATTATCTCATTGCAGTACTATTCAATGAACAGGTCGAAGTAGAGCAAGTGGTGAAGATACCTCACGAGATTATCGGAAAGTATGCCCGATATAGTCAGCATGTCCACGCCCATATTTTGACAATACGCAATAACATCCTAAGTGATCCATTGGTAGAGGACCTTACGTCTCGATTTCGTCAGTAAGAATGCACTCAACCCTGTCTCCAGCAGGCAGCAGCTCCGCTCACACACAGGTACGTTTTGCCAGAAATAGCGCGATAATAATCAGGAGGAATATTATCAAGGGAAGGGAAAAATATGAGTAAGATGCGTGCCCCAATAATTATCTGCCTGGCAATAATTTTATTAACCGCTTGCTCTCCGTCACCGCAGGTCATCCAGACTGCGATTGCACAAACACAAGCAGCCTGGTCGCCAACGCCTACATCAACATATTCGCCGACACCAAGACCAACTTCAACGCCGACACTCACATCCACCCCAACTCCAATGCCTACACATATACCTGTTGTGCTTTATTCTGATGACTTTTCAAATAATCAAAGCGGCTGGCTTCAGTCTAATAATGCAGGAGTTAAGTATCAGTATTCAGGAGGACAATATGTAATAAGTAGGCCTAAGGGTAATTATATGAATTGGGATTGTGCCAATCGTAGTTTTACTGACGCTGTATTGAATGTCGATGTCATTCTTGTTTCAGGTGATGCGAGCCTAACCGGGCCCGTGATTTTATGGCGATACGTTGATACGAATAATCATTATTCTTTAAGATTAACATCTGGTAATGGCTCCTTCGTTATTGAAAAGAAGATTAGTGGCGAATGGAAAACCTTATATGACTGGTCTTCAAGTAGCACAATTAAAAGAGGGAACCAAATAAATAAAATAACAATTGCCTTTGGTGGTGGAACCTCTTCTATTTATATTAATGATAATTATGTGACGAGCATACAAGATAATTCGTTTATTACTGGAGATATTTGCTTAGGGGCCTCATCAGAAGAATCAAGTGCAGTCGAAGTTTCGTTCGACAACCTTGTGATTTATACAATTGATAGTTGGACACCACCCAAGTAATGGCAACTTGGAAAAACGCTTGCTTACTTCCAGGAAGGATGACATTATGACTTGGAGTGAATTTGGCTTTTGGCTATTGACATCGTTTTCAGGGGCTGGATTAGTTAAACTACTTGACCTTGTAGCGCACAACTACACAGAACGAAAAACACAAAAAAAAAGCAAAGTGGCTATTCTATTAGCCCATATCAAAGATTATGAAGAATTAGAGGATTTATATGGATTCGTTTCTAGGTTTGAAACTCATGCTTTAATGGATGAGTCGGGTGAATTTAAAAGAGATACCTCGGGTAATCTGATTTATGAAGATCAAATCCTTGAACCTGAATCAAGATTTAATGAAGCATTAAAATCAATGAATGGCACTGATTTTAATGCTGCAATCACAAACAAAATAATCAAAATTCGGCTAGCTGCATCTGAAGCCGGCGATATTGCTTTAGAACTTGACCCATCCGGCAGCTTAAAACATCAATTGAACGACTTGTATGCCAAAACAATTTGGAGCATAGAACTCATCCTAAAAGAAAAGACTTTACAGAATCAACGGAATAAATTTATTGAAATGGTTAAAGCATTAAAAGCTGCAGAGGAAACTCGTCGAAATCTTCGCACTTATTTGCAAAGATACTTAAACTGAGCCCTAACCTGGTCATAAGCTGATAACATTCAGTATGTAATTAAATCTCGGTTCCCTGTTATGTAACTCCTAATTCTTGACCTTTTCCAAGAATACCGTAATAACAAAACTGAGCGCTAGATTAGAGACTACTGGCGCTCAAAAATGATGCCTTCCTCGTCAGAACTGTCCCCCCGCACCCCTGTCGAAAAAGAATGCCTCACGCGGGCAGCGTCTTCGCCGCTCGCGCCATCGATATCCTCGTCTATCAACTCTACGGCCTCACCCCTGCCGAGATCGCCATCGTCGAAGGGACAGGGAAATAATGGGAGATAATCTGCGAAGATGAAAAGATTGTATGGGGTTGGGTGAAAACATGCCTGAGAAAGAATACATCCTGTTCTGTGACGAATCCGACCGGCATGGGAAATATTATTCCAATTTTTACGGCGGTGTGCTGGTGGGCGCCTCCCAATACGAGCGCATTACTATCAAATTGAACGCGCAGAAAGCTGCCTTGAACTTATTTGGTGAAGTCAAATGGGAAAAAGTGACCGAAAGGTACTTGGAGAAATATCGCGCCCTGATCCGGGTGTTTTTTGAAGAGATCGCAGTCGGGAACCTGCGAATGCGGATCATGTTCCGTCAGAACGCACACATCCCTCAAAAGCTGCGCCACGAACAGGTGGAACTGGAATACTTCCTGTTGTACTACCAGTTCATCAAGCACGCCTACGGGCTGGAATACGCCCCCAAAGACCTTCGCCTGCGCTTATATTTCGACACCTTCCCGGATACCGAAGAACGTAGCGAGCAATTCAAAGGCTTTCTGCTGGGCCTGACTAAAACCAAGAAGTGGCAGTCGGTGAAAATAAAACCCGAAGACATCACAGAAGTCCGTTCCCACGACCACGCGCTGGTGCAATGCCTGGATATTGTTTTAGGGGCGATGTCCTTCCGGTTGAACGATAAACACAAGGAAAAACCCGCCGGGAGCCGCCGGCGCGGCAAACGAACGATTGCAAAAGAGAAGCTTTATCGATCCATCCTAGCAGAGATCTGCAAAATCCATCCTCATTTCAATATTGGTGTCAGTACCCGGACCCATGACGACCCGGGCCAACGCTGGCAGGACCCCTACCTACACTGGAAATTTATCCCGGAGAATTCGGTATTCGACACCACCCTTACGAAACCACGCCCCAAAAAGAAAAACCCCGCCCGACCTACATCAGCATCTGACGCATAACGTCAGACTTCGGTCAGACAGGGTTACGTTGTAATCACAATATAGCACGATTTGACAGGCATGTCAATTATCAAATCGATAACCTCTTCGCAAGGAACGTCTTCATTACCCAATCTCAAATCCTCTATCCTCATTCATAGATCAAACTCCTCCTTGACTTAATGGCACATTTGTTCTATGATTATCTCGGGCAAGGGACGGCCGCAAGGTTCCGTCCCTTGCCTTTATTATTACCTGTCATTCCTAGGTATTCTCCATGAGCAATCTTCCTCTCCCCTCCCTCCTCGCCCAGCCTACCTTTCCGCCCCGCACCCTCGACAAAAATCTACTCGTTTTGGATTTGTTTCGCGGAACAAGGTCCCCAGCCTGGTACTTATATATGAAAGACATCCAGAGTGGTTCGTTCCTCTCTTGTTCCTCAGGAACAATTCCGCCCTGGCAATGCATATCATCCCCTTTGGGGACATCGTACCCGCAGGGTATATCATCCCCTATGGGGGGCGGAGGTGTCAGGGAATGGGTCGTTAATGGGAGCCTTCAATGAAAACCACGTTCGTTTTGGGCTCGTTTTGCGGAACGAGTTCCCCAGCCTGGTACTTACATATGAAAGGATCAAGAGCGATTTGTTCCTCGCGCGTTCCTCAGGAACGAGTAGGGGCACACATCCTGCCCGCCCATGCGCGCAATGCGGCCTCAAGTCGCATTGCGCCATATCGACGATACGAATCGTCGATAAAGGCCCCCGGAGTACCTGCAGGGGTTCTCTTCCATCCTCCGATCCCGCCCCTGCACCCACCTCGCAAATACATAAGGAAAGATATAATCAAACCAAGGAGTCTGCCATGCCCCTCGACCCATCCCTCATCCGCGACCAATTTCCCTCCCTCCACCGCCCGGCCATCTTCTTCGACAACCCCGGCGGCACCCAGATCGCCCGCCAGTCCGCTGGGCGCATCCAATCCTACCTGCTGGACACCAACGCCAACCACGAAGGCGCCTTCGAGACCAGCCGCAAGTCCGACGCCATCCTGGACGAAGCCCACCTCGCCATGGCCGATTTCCTCAACGCCGCCCGCCCCGAGGAGATTGTCTTCGGCAACAACATGACCACCCTCACCCTCCACATCAGCCGCTCGCTGGCCCGTAACTTGGCTCCCGGCGACGAGATCCTCGTCACCCGCCTCGACCACGACGCCAACATTTCGCCCTGGCTGCTGGTCGCCGAAGACCGCGGCTGCAAGGTGACCTGGATCGACTTCGACGTGGAAGACTGCACCCTCAAGCTGGATGATTTCGAGCAGGCCCTCGAACGCAAGCCAAAAATTGTCGCCTTCGGCTACGCCTCCAATGCGGTCGGGACGATCAACCCGGTCCGAAAAATAACCGAGATGGCCCACGCTGCCGGCGCCCTGGTCTACGTGGACGCGGTCCAGTATGCCCCGCACGGCCCCATCGACGTGCAGTCCCTGGGTGTGGATTTCCTGGTGTGTTCCTCCTACAAATTTTTCGGCCCGCACGCCGGCATCCTCTACGGGCGCTACGACCTGCTCGATGGACTGAAGGCCTACAAGGTCCGCCCTGCCCCGGATACCCTGCCCGGCAAGTTCGAGACCGGCACGCAGAACCATGAGGGTATTGCTGGGATATTGGGTGCGCTGGAATATTTCGAGTGGCTCGGGAAGACCTTCGGAAGCGAACAGGAGGAGGGTCTGCGCGCCGGCGGCTATACCGGGCGGCGGCTGGAATTTAAAAAGGCTCTCACGGCCCTGCGCGCCCACGAGTTCGAGCTCAGCCGGGCTCTCCTTTCCACCTTGGAAGCCGTCCCCGGCCTGCGCCTGTACGGCTTGGCCGACCCGCGCAAGCTCGACCAGCGCGTCCCCACCTTCTCGTTCACCCTGGCCGGCTATCACCCACGCCAGGTGGCCGAAGCCCTCGCCGCGGCCGGTATCTACGTCTGGGATGGCAACTACTACGCCCTGGCGGTCACCGAGCGGCTGGGGCTCGAGGCTGGTGGCGGGATGGTGCGCGTCGGCGCGGTCCACTACAATACCCTCAGCGAAGTGGCCAGGCTTGGGGAGGCGCTCAAGCAGCTGGTTTGACGTGGGGTCGGCTTGATCCTCCCCGCAGGCTGACCTTTTCCCCCGACGACAAACTCATCCTGCTTTCCGAAGATTGAACCGAATGCTAAAGGATGTCCCCGACCCTCCAAAGGTACCCGGACATTCTTGTGACATCCGGCAAGGACGGAAGTGACACTCCGCACTCACGGGGAATGTTTTAGCGGGTATAATACATTCATTATGACGAATATATCCCCGGTAGAACAGGTCGCCGCCTTACTCCAGACCATCGGGCAGGGATCCCGCCTGCAGATCCTGCTGGCCATCGGCGAGGGGGAACCCTGCGTCTGTCACCTGGAAGCCACCTTCGGCTGGCGGCAGGCCTATCTCTCGCAGCACCTGATGGCTTTGCGCAAAGCCGGCATCGTTCTCACCTCCCGCCAGGGGCGCAATATCCATTACCGGCTCAGCGACCCGCGTTTGCTCGTCCTGATCCAACAGGCAGCCGCGTTCCAGGGTGTCAGCCTGCCAACACTGGCCCCCTCCGCGGAATGCAGTTGTCCCAACTGCAACGAGCACCGGAGCGAAGAATGTCTGTAAATTCCATTTCACCCTCCGATCGAACTGCCCGCAAGCTCTATCTATCCGTCGCATTGGCCGCGCTTGCCTGGTTGGTTGCCTATTCCGCCATCCTGCCGTTGGCAAACTGGCTGGTTTACAGCCTCTTGCACCTGTCGCACGACCGGCTGGGGGAATCAGTGGCTTTTTTCCTGTACGATGTGCCAAAAATCCTGCTCCTGCTTTCGGGCATGATCTTCGTCATCAGCCTCATCCGCACATTTTTCAGCCCTGAACGGACCCGTGCTTTATTGGGCGGAAAACGCGAGGGGGTTGGCAATGTTCTTGCGGCGGGCTTGGGCATTGTCACGCCATTCTGCTCGTGCTCGGCTGTCCCGCTTTTTATCGGCTTCGTCGAGTCCGGGATCCCGCTGGGTGTCACCTTCTCGTTCCTGATCGCTGCACCCACCATTAACGAAGTGGCTATTGTCATGCTGCTGGGTCTGTTTGGATGGAAAATTGCGGGTCTTTATATCGCTTCGGGACTTGTGATCGCCATCCTTGCCGGGTTCATCATCGGGCGACTCAAACTGGAACGCTATGTGGAGGATTTCGTCTGGAAAATCCACCAGCAGGGAACGCTTGAAGGCGAAAAACTAAGCTGGTCGGTGCGCATCCAACGCGCCTGGGAGTCGGTCAAAGACATCCTCAAGAAGGTCTGGCTGTATGTGTTGGTGGCGATCGCCATCGGGGCTGCGATCCACGGTTATGTGCCCGAAAGCGCCCTGGTTGGGATCATGGGCAAGCAGGCCTGGTGGTCCGTGCCGGCTGCGGTGTTGATCGGCATCCCGCTCTATTCCAATGCGGCCGGGATGATCCCGATCGTCAGCGCCCTCATCGAGAAAGGCGCTTCGCTGGGCACGGCCCTGGCCTTCATGATGGCGGTCGTCGGGTTGAGCCTGCCGGAAGCGATCATCCTGCGCCGCGTTCTCAAGCCGCAACTTCTGGTCATTTTCTTCGGGACGGTTGCCCTGGCGATCATCCTCACCGGTTACCTCTTCAATTGGATTATGTGATCTTTAGGAAAGACAAAGTTTTATACCCGAAGGCTGTATCTTAATGACTGAAGGTTCTAACGCCCCACCTTCCATCCGGCAATTATTCGGATCTTTTTTACGCCTGGGTCTGACTGCCTTTGGCGGTCCCTCGATGATTGCCTATACTCGTAGAGTTGCCGTGGAACAAAACCACTGGCTGGATGTGGACTCCTTTAACGATGCGGTTGCATTTTGCCAGATGATCCCGGGGGCCACTGCGATGCAGGTCACCGCCTATGTTGGTTTGAAGAAACGCGGGGTTGTGGGGGCGGCTGTATGTTACATCGCTTTTGCCCTCCCCGCGTTTCTTTTAATGATGACCTTTGCAGCTTTGTTTAGCTATATTCATAACCTGCCTGTGGTGGTTTCAGCCTTCAAGGGACTCCAGGCGATCATTGTCGCGATAGTCGCCAACGCCACACTGACATTCGGCAGGTCCACATTGAAGTCCTGGAAACATTTCCTGATTGCCGGGTTTGCCGCCGCGCTATTCGGTCTTAAAGTTAATCCGGTCTTGGTGATCTTCCTGGCAGCCATCGTTGGGCTGGTTCTGGTCAAACCAGAACTATTGGCTCAAAACAAGAATGCTCCTTCATCCTCTCCTATTCGCTGGAATTTTAAACCGCTCTTCGTGATCATATCCAGCGCTCTTGTGGGTTTCTTATTGCTCTTTGTTCTTGACCGGCCTCTCTTCAACCTGGCTGTATTGCTCTTCAGGATCGACCTGACCGCCTTCGGGGGCGGGTTCGCCTCGATTCCTTTGATGTTGCACGAAATTGTGGATGTCCGCCACTGGATGGACGCGCCCACCTTCATGAATGGCATCGTCCTGGGTCAGGTAACCCCCGGCCCGATAGTCATTACCGCCACTTTTATCGGTTATCTGTTGCAGGGGCCTCTGGGCGGATTGGTTGCTACCATCAGCATCTTCCTGCCGTCCTTTCTATTGGTGATCGGGGTGTCGCCCTTCTTCGACAGGTTGCGGTCTTCATCCTATTTCAACAAAGCCATCCTCGGCGTGCTGTGTTCCTTCGTGGGATTGCTTTTTACCGTCATCTTTCGCTTTGCCGGAAATGTTCAATGGAACTACCAGCTCCTTTTGCTTTCCGGCGCTGCACTGGTCGCCCTTTTGTGTAAAGTGGACATTCTATGGGTGGTTGGGATCGGGTTGATTATCTCGATCATTTTATTTCTTTAACCGGGAGGTTATATGCTTACCATCAAAATTCTTGGATCGGGTTGCCCCAACTGTAAAAAGCTGGAGGCGTTTACACGGCAGGCGGTTGAACAATTGGCCATCCAGGCGCAGGTCATCAAAGTGACGGACTATGCCGATATCATGGCCTACAACATAATGTCCACGCCCGGGCTGGTCATCAATGAACAACTGGTTTCCTACGGGCGCATCCCATCCGAAGCGGAGATCACCACCTTCCTGACCACGGCTCTGATGGCAGAATGAAACAAAAAGTTCTTTTTCTCTGCACCGGCAACTCGATCCGCTCGCAGATGGCCGAAGCCATCGTCAATGCCCGCCTGGGTGAAAGCTGGGAAGCCGTCAGCGCCGGGACCAAACCGGCAGGATACGTCCACCCGAAAGCGCTGGCGGCGCTCGCCGAGATTGGCATCCAGCATTCCGGGCGCTCGAAGCTGGTGGATGAATTTCGGGGCGTGGACTTCGACCTGGTGGTGACCCTTTGCGATTCAGCCGCCGAGGAATGCCCCGTCTGGCTGGGCAAGGGAAAAAGGGTCCATCACAGTTTCCCTGACCCTGCCAGGACAGGCGACATGAACGATTTTCGCCTCGTGTGTGCTGAAATTGAACGTGAAATGCTCAAACTTCTTTCTCAAAACAATTAATTGAGGCTTTATGGCAAAAGAAATCAGCACAACCAAAAAACTCTCGTTCCTCAACCGCTTCCTGACCGTGTGGATCTTCCTGGCCATGGCCGCTGGTATCGGCCTGGGATATTTCATCCCAGGCGTTGAGAACTTTGTCAACAAGTTCTCGGTTGGGACCACCAACCTCCCGATCGCCATCGGCCTGATCCTGATGATGTATCCGCCTCTGGCAAAGGTCCACTATGAGGAGCTGGGTGATGTGTTCCGCAATTGGAAAGTGCTGGGGCTTTCGCTTTTCCTTTGCTGGATCGTTGCCCCGATCGTGATGTTTGCCCTTGCGATCATTTTCCTGCCTGACCGGCCCGAATATATGACCGGGATGATCCTCATCGGCCTGGCCCCCTGCATTGCCATGGTCATCGTCTGGAACGATCTGGCCAAAGGGGATACGGAATATGCCGCCGGGTTGGTGGCCTTCAACAGCATATTCCAGGTCTTATTCTACAGTCTCTATGCGTACATTTTCATCACCGTCCTGCCGACCTGGTTCGGCCTGCAAGGCAAGGTGGTGGATGTGAACATCGCCGAGATTGCCAGGACCGTTTTTATCTATCTTGGGATCCCATTCCTGGCCGGTTTCTTGACCCGCCTGGTCCTGGTGAAGATCAAAGGCCGGGACTGGTACCATGATAAGTTCATTCCAAAGATCAGTCCCATCACCCTGGCGGCTTTGCTTTTCACCATCGTCGTGATGTTCAGTTTGAAAGGGAAATTGATTGTCACCATCCCGCTGGATGTGGTCCGCATTGCCGTCCCGATGCTGATTTATTTCCTGGTGATGTTCCTGGTTGGTTTTTTCCTGGGCAAGGCCATCGGCGCAAATTATTCCCAGACCGTCACGCTTTCCTTCACGGCAGCCAGCAATAATTTTGAACTGGCGATCGCTGTGGCGGTGGCAGTCTTTGGAATTTCCTCCGGGCAGGCGTTCACGGCAGTCATTGGCCCGCTGGTGGAGGTGCCGGTTATGATCGGGCTGGTCAACGTGGCGTTCTGGTTGAAGAAGCGGCTCTTTCCCACCGTTACAGGATGATGAGGATTGGCGATCCTATTCCTGCCGACCATACTCTCCCGGAGCTGCGCCCCTTGGGAAGTTCCTGATCCGCTGATGGAAATTGCAGATCTGCAGCCCGCGTTCCGGGATTAATAATGGTACACTGGCAGGCTTTTTTCCTGATCTGATTATTAATGACAGGTTTGTTTGTCAGGCGAGATTTCCGCCGAAAGGCGATATACTTATCCGGTTCCAAAAAGTGCTTCGAGAGAAAGTGAAGCCTCAGAATCTGATGGTCGATCCATCAAAAGGAGAAATATGGACGAACAGTGTGATTGCAAGAACGAGACGTGTGACTGTGGTTGTGAATGTTGCGGCGGAGATGGCGGTTTTGAGCGCCGCTTTCTGACCAAAGCCGAGCAGATCGAGGAGTTGGAATCCTACCTGGCAGAACTTAAGCTCGAGGTTCAGGCCGTTGAGGAGCATCTGGCCGATCTGCACAAGTAAACGTGCCTCCTTAAGGGCGACCGTTTTGGTCGCCCTTATTGGTTATATTCGACCAATTCCACCGGATTCCCTGCCGGGTCCTGGAACATCACCCATTTTGAAAATAAAAATCCCGCCAGAGGCGGGAAAGGTCCGTAAAAGTTAAATTAAGCGCAAACACCTGGGTGAGGGGGGCACCCAAGTGTTTGCCTCATTATATTAATCGAAAACCACAAAAAAGGCAAGGGAAATTACATTAAATTATTGTTAATGGTTGGTGCCCCAGGCGGGAATTGAACCCACAACCTTAGCCTTAGGAGTGCTCTGCTCTATCCGTTGAGCTACTGGGGCAATAAAAGGATTATACCAAATTCTTGCGTTTCCACTTATCCGTTGCTATACTAGGGCATAATTTGAAGATCCAAAACAGGATCCGGATATTGAACAACAACACAGCACTGACAAGTTTACGGGTTTGCGCGAGGAGCAGAGTCAATGGAGCCACAGAAATTCGGACGCTATGAGATCAAGGCCGAGATCGGCCGCGGCGGCATGGCCACCGTTTACCACGCCTACGACCCGCGCTTCGAGCGCGAGGTGGCGCTCAAGGTTCTGCCGCGCGAAATGCTGCACGATCCGCAATTCCGTACCCGCTTCGAGCGCGAGGCCAAGACCATCGCCATGCTCGAACACCCGGCCATTGTGCCGGTCTATGACTTCGGCGAGGAAGAAGGCCAGCCATATTTTGTCATGCGCTACATGACCGGCGGCTCGCTCTCGGACCGGATGAAACAGGGGCCAATGACCATCCAGGAAGTCGCCCACCTTTTCGGTCGCCTGGCACCTGCTCTGGATGAGGCTCACGCCAAAGGCATCATCCACCGCGACCTGAAACCCGCCAACATTCTCTTCGACCAATACGGCGAACCGTACATCTCCGATTTCGGCATTGCCAAGATCGCGGCCGGTTCCCAGGCCAACCTCACCGGCAGCGCCATTGTGGGCACCCCGGCCTATATGTCGCCCGAACAGGCTCAGGGCGAGGGCATCGACGGGCGCTCCGATATCTACGGCCTGGGCGTCATTTTATTCGAACTTCTCACCGGCCAGCAACCCTACCACGGCGATACACCCATGAGTGTGGTCGTCAAGCATATCACCGACCCCGTTCCCCATATTCTGGATGTAAAGCCAGACCTGCCGCCCGCCATCGAAGCTGTCATCGAGAAAGCCATGGCAAAGGACCGTGAGGAACGTTTCTCAACCGTCAAAGCCCTGACCGACGCACTGGAGACGGTCGCGCGCGGCGAAACCCTCGACCTGGAAAATATCGATAGAACCCTCGTCGCCTCAACCAGGACCGTTAATACCAAGAAGCCCGGCTCCGATACCAGGACCTTACTGGCAAAAAAGGGTCAGGTTCCTGGCCCTGGCGCGCCCCGTGCTGGAACCGGAACTGCCAACCCTCGCAAAAAATCCGGTCTGTGGATCGGTTTGGGAGGCGTTGCCCTGCTCTTATGTGTCGCTGCGGTTGCCGGGGTAGGCATCCTGCTCAAGGATAAGATCCCGTTCCTGGCTTCTCCCAGCTTAACACCTCCCCCCATCGCGCACACCACAGATACCCGGCAAGTCCTTAATCCGACGAACACGGACGCCTCCGGCGTACTTCCCCCGCCAGCAGCCAATGACACTCCCGCTTCCCCTCCCATTGCCACTCTCGCCTCCAGCGCCACACCAACAGTACCGGGGTTGGCAAGCATCGGTGGTGCAGACTTGATCGCCTTGCTGAATAATAACGACATCTGGGTGATGGGCGTGGATGGCAGCAATCCGACCCGGATCACAAAAGACGGTGCGGCCAAGAACAACCTTCAATGGTCGCCGGATGGGCAAAGCCTGTTCTATATCAGTGGTAAGTGCGTCCAATCTGTCACCGTACTGAACGGGATGGTGACGAATATCGCCTGCTTCAACGCGGCCGATTATCTCGAGGCGTTTGAGATCTCACCAGACGATAAACAAGTGGCGATCAGCCTGAACCGTGTTTTATATGTAGTACCCTTTGATCTGAACGCGATCACAAAGGCCCGCACCTGGGTGGATTTGCGGGACATGAAAGGCTGTTTCACGTATGGTGGTCTCCCCAATCAGGCTCCCCCCAAGGCAGCGCGCTGGTCGAATGACGGCACGAAGATCGCGGTAAATACGAACAGCGTGGATGCCGGTCACCAGGTGGATCTGATCCGCATTTTCGATATCAGCCGATGCAACTCCACCAACCCCCAGCCGCTGGATAACTTCCCTGGTTCCCGCATAAACATGACCGCCTACAGTTCCCACCCGGTCATCCCGTCCTTCGATTGGGATGGCAGCACGTTGTTTGTTCTCAACAGCAAATTCCGTTATGACCTGGGCTATTTATACGCCTACAACACAGAGACGAAGCGCGGCGAGCACCTCGACCCGCTCAAAACCACCTGCTGCTATACCGGAGCCCGTTTCAGCCCCGATGGATCCTCTCTTCTATTCATCTACCAGGATGTCAACGGAGGCCCAACCCAGTTGTATTATGTTTCCTATGGAAGCATTGGCACGGGTGCAACCTATACACCCCTCGCCCTGCCGGATGGTTTTTTCAGCAAAGCTACTGACCAATTGGATGCGGTTTTGCGACCGGTAAACCCGTAGCGGAATTCGCCTCCTCAAGAAGAACTAAAATGACATCCCTTCCGTGATAGGAAGGGATGTCTATGTTATTTTTGTTTCGTTGGCAGCTTCCAGCAGCCATTCAGTGACCTCCTCTTTGGACGGGAAGCGTCCACTGCAGGCCACTTTTCCGTTGATGACCAGGGTGGGTAAAACCAGTACAAAGGCATATTTACCGATCTCCCCGGGATCCGTTACTTCGAGGATATCAAGTTCCAGGTCCAGGCTCCTTGACAAAAGGTCCTGCTGTGCAGCCGTGACCAGCCGCCGGACAACGTAGCGTTCGGGGTACTGAAGGCTCAAAATTTTGACATTAAGCAAGAGGCTGATTCCTGTTCTCACGTTTGTGCATAAAATCACATGTATTCTACCCTAAAAATCTTTCTGCACGAAACCCCCCATGGGAAAAAACCAGTGAACAGCGTGGCAACGCGAAAGAAAAACCGCTGTGTTTTAAAAAACATTAAAAAGGAGCGTACAACACGTCAATGCTCCCTCAGCCTTGCCCAGCTCAGACTCGTCCACCAGGATCGGGCGAATGCCCGCCGCTTCCAGGCGCCTCTGCGTCTTAGGAAACGAAGGCTGGTAGATCAAAGCCTCCCCAACCAGTAGCGCGTTGGCAGCATACGGTTCGGAAGGATCGACTTCGATGAACTGCATCCCGGGGAAATAGCCCCTGTCCACCCAGGCCGGGTTGACCAGCAGCGTGTCGGCCCGCACCTGCGTGACAGCCGATTTCAGGTGCAGACAGCCGGTTACCTGTACGCCTTTGACGACATAACCGTAAGAGGCAAGGAACACCTCCATCTGGTCGATCGCCGCCTGGTTGCTGCGGCTCGACAGCCCAATGAAGATGGTCTTGCCAACTGTCAGCACATCCCCGCCGTCCAGCGTACCGGGTGCTTGGATGGAATAAAGTTTCCGGTAGGGAGCCAGCGCCTGGGCGATGGATTCGGTCTCAGGTTGGCGCGAACTGGCCCCCGGTCGGGTGATCAGCGCACATTCGTCCAACACAATGGCTGTGTCTTCGACGAAAACCGAATCGGGTAGGTCCGGTTCTTCGGGTAGGGAGTGCACCTCCACCCCCAGGCCGCGCAGGGTTGCCTCGTAGACATGCTGCTGCTGGCGGGCACGTTCTAGATCAATGGGGATTCGTTCCAGATGAGTGAGTTCGCAGTTTGCGATGGACCGGCTGACGAGGCGCGTGATGGCAAAAAGCATTTAATCTCCGTGGCCCTGCTTGGCAACAACGCTAAAATTTCAGATGTTTGACGGTCAGCCCGTCGTTGATGATTTCCTTGAGCGAGTCGATCCCGATGCGCAAATGCAGCTCGGCAAAGTCTTCCGTCACGTGCTTGTCGGATTCGGCGGTCTTGATCCCGTCCGGCGCCATGGGCTGGTCGGAGACCAGCAGCAGCGCCCCGGATGGGATCTTGTTGAAGAAGCCGGTGGTGAAGATCGTGGCGGTTTCCATGTCCACTGCCATGGCGCGGATGCGCACCAGGTATTTTTTAAACTCTTCATCATGTTCCCAAACACGCCGGTTGGTCGAATAGACCGTGCCCGTCCAGTAGTCGTGGTTGTAATTGCGGATCGTGGTCGAAACGGCTTTTTGCAGGTTGAAGGCCGGCAGAGCCGGCACTTCCGGCGGGAAGTAATCGTTCGAAGTCCCCTCGCCGCGGATGGCAGCGATTGGCAGGATCAGGTCGCCCAGGCTGTTGCTCTTTTTCAACCCGCCGCATTTTCCCAGGAAGAGGGCCGCTTTCGGTTTGATGGCCGAGAGCAGATCCATGACCGTGGCAGCATTGGCCGAGCCCATGCCGAAGTTGATGATCGTGATCCCCCCCGCAGTGGCATTCGGCATCGGTTTATCTTCACAGCAGATGCGCGTGCCATTCATCTCGGCGAACATGCGAACATAATTGCTGAAATTAACCAGGAGGATGTACTTGCCAAACTCTTCCAGCGCTATCCCGGTATAGCGCGGCAGCCAGTTGGTGACAATTTCTTCCTTCGTTTTCATGCCACCTCCCAGACCTGGTAAAGGCCCAGTTGACCATTTTCCCCGTCCGAAAGGAAACCCGAGCGAACCCGGAAGCGGCTGGCCTCCGCCAGGGCTCCCAACTCCGCCTCTTCAAAGTGATGCACGTAGCGCAGTCCGCGCCCGCCGCTGCGCCAGTCGAGCAGGTAGTCGCCGGGGCCCACATCCTTGTCAGAGAGACCAATATCCTGCCATTGTTGTACGCGGCCTTTAAGCTTATCGCTGTTCAGGAACTGCCATTCCGAATGAATGAACTGGCCGCCAGGGCGCAACAGGTCATGGACTTTTTGCAGGATGCTGAGGCGCAGGCTCGCTCCGGGAATATGATGAAGTACCGCGAAGGCTGTCACCAGGTCAAAAAACTGGTGGCTGGGTGTGACCATGCGCTTTTCCCAGTCCGCGGCACTTAGGTCAGCGCGGATGAATGTGGCCGGGGCGTCTTCCCAGCCATGCCGGGCTACTTCGAGCAGAGGCAGGCTGAAGTCCAAGCCTGTGTATGGACCGCATTGTCCCCGCCGCATCCGTTCACGGGCCAATTCACCGTTGCCGCAACCCAGGTCGAGCAGGGACTCATCGCCGCTGAGCGTATCCAAGATCCGTTGAACACCCGGTTGGAGCCGCTGACGCGTGGACGAAAATTCCCGCCCGAAGGTCTGGTAGAATTGTCTATTCAAGGAAAGCAGCCGCGCAACCGTATCGGCGTTCATAATCTCATTATATCTGTGTTTACTGTTATTTCTCAATAATAAGAAGAGGCTGGGAGTGTGAAAGCAGTAAAGCCGCCCGCACACCCCCGCTCCCCTGATGATTGAGATGATCCGTTTACTTATGGTTAAGAAAATCAACTGGAGCGAAATGCGCTCCCTCCCCCCCGAAAAAATGGCCCAGGCGCGCTGCGCCCTGGAAGATGTGCGCCTCGGCAAACCGCTGGGAGCCGCCTTGCGGGAGCATTCCTGGAACGATGCACCCCTCCACAAGTCCGCGCTGGTGGCAGCCTACCAGCAGTTGGTTGGATCCGGTGAGTGGGAACCGGACGAGGCGCTTCTGGCCGTCATCCGTCTGAAACCTGTGCGGACTCTCTCCGGCGTGACCACCGTCACCGTGCTGACCAAGCCCTATCCCTGCCCCGGAACGTGCATTTTCTGCCCGGATGATGTGCGTATGCCAAAATCCTATTTACCCGACGAACCCGGAGCCATGCGCGCCCTTGAGCATAACTTTGATCCGTACACACAAGTGCGCTCGCGCCTCGAAGCCCTCAGCGCAGTGGGACATCCGACCGACAAGATCGAACTGCTCATCTTGGGAGGGACCTTCTCGGCCTACCGCCGGGATTACCAGGCATGGTTTGTGCAGCAATGTTTTGAGGCTATGAACGAAGATGCTCATCCCGCAGCAAACCTTGAGCACAGTGAACACCCAAAAGAAATTCCTGCGGACTCAGTGGCTTCCGCGGCGGAATCTTTAACCGATGCACACACGCTCAACGAATCCGCTCTGCATCGCAACGTCGGCCTGGTGGTGGAGACGCGCCCCGATGAGATCACCCCGGACGAACTGGCCTGGTTCCGCACCCTGGGTGTGACCAAGGTCCAGATGGGTGTGCAGAGTCTGGATGATCGCATCCTGGAACTTAACCAGCGCGGTCACTCCGTGGCTGAGGCGCACCGCGCCGTGGCCTTGCTGCGCGCGGCCGGATTCAAGATCGTCCTGCATTGGATGCCCAACCTGCTGGGTGCCACCGTTGAATCCGACCGGGCCGACTTTCCCCGCCTGTGGGAGGGTCTCTGCCCGGACGAGATTAAGATCTACCCGACACAATTGCTCGAGAATGCGCCGCTCTATGAGATCTGGAAACGCGGGGAATACCGCCCCTACACCACCGATGAACTTGTTCATCTTATCGCGGATGTGAAACCATCCATCCCGCGCTACTGCCGCGTCAACCGCATCATCCGCGACATCCCATCCACGCATGTGGTGGAAGGCAACAAACGCACCAGCCTGCGGCAGGATGTCCAGGTCGAAATGGCCCGGCGCGGGACGCACTGCGACTGCATTCGCTGCCGCGAGGTGCGCGCAGGCATCGTAAAACCCGCCGCCCTGCGCCTGGATGACCTGGTCTACCATCCTGATGGAGCCGAGGAACACTTCCTGTCCTTCGTCACGCCGGAGGATCAGATCACCGGGTTCCTGCGGCTTTCCCTGCCGGATGCAGATTCGCCGCCTGCTGAAACCGGGACTACCTCTTCTATCACCGGTCTACCCGACCTGGATGGGGCAGCCATCATCCGTGAAGTGCATGTCTATGGGCAGTCGCTGGCGGTGGGTTCGGAGCAGAGCGGAGCCGCCCAGCACAGCGGGCTTGGAACACGTCTGCTTGTCGAGGCAGATGCCATCGCCCGGGCAAATGGATACCGCCGGATGGCAGTCATCGCGGCGGTGGGTACTCGTCAATATTACCTGGAACGCGGGTTTGAACGTGGGGAACGTTATCTGGTGAAAAGTTTAGGTTAATCCCGGTTCCCAGACGGGGGACGGGCAGGTTATGGTCAGTGGGGACTTTTATCCCACTCAGACACGGCCTTCCGGATGAGTGCCTGGAGTTCTGGCTCGGGGACTGCATCGATCCCTTCATACTTTGTCAGCCCATCTTTGACAAATACCTCACCACACGGACCATCCGTGAGGTGGATATCCCGGGCTTTATATGGACTGGCAGGCAGTATGGTTTGTAGTACATCATCGATCTGTTCCACAATACTCTTTAGCACCGGTACCGGCTTGATCGGGTCGACAGCCGGTTTCTCTTTCTTGATCGGGGGAACAGCTGCAACGGCCAGGGGAGGCTGGGTCTCGGATGCGGCAGGCGCTGCCGGAGCTTTTTCCAGCCAGGGGCGTAGATCGAGCAGCAACCCCCCCAGGCGGCGGCCTTGGTCTGGTTTGAGAGCCTCTTTTCCATTCAGCCGCTCTCCGTCCATTTGCAGCCATACCCTCCCGGAAAGCGTCCGCCAGGCGCGTAGAATTTCAACGTCCCCTTCGGAAGCTAGTTTATTTCCGGTTGGCAGCTCTGGATCGGAAGGCTGGGAAGGAGGTGGGATCGAACGCCGGTTTTGGGCCCGCTGGAGTAATGCACCCACAGCTGCACCCAAAGAGGCAAAAACCAGGAAAAGAAAGATCGTTGTTGTGTCCATCTCTATTATTGTACAGGATTTTTAGGATTCGCGCGCACCTGACATTGGGGGCAATAATGCGTCCCGCGCTGGCCGACGGTGATGCGCTCGATCGTCGTCCCACAGACGGGACAGGGCTTACCTGTCTGTCCATAGACCCGGAAATGGTTCTGAAAATCCCCGCCGCGGTAAACCCAATCTATGCTGGCCCCGTTGTGGCGGATGCCTTCTTCCAGCACCTCCCGGACCGCCCGCCACAGGCCTTTGGCTTGTTTTTTAGTAACCGAATCCGAGGCGGACAGCGGATGGAGTTTCGCCAGGTGCAGGGCTTCATCGGTATATATATTGCCTAATCCGGCCAGGAAGGTCTGGTCGAGCAGGAGCGGCTTGAGCTGCCTCCGCCGCAGGTGCAGGGCGGAATATAACCAATCGGGAGTAAACGCCTCCGAAAACGGTTCCGGCCCAAGCTCCCCAAGAATTTCGACCGGATCGTCCACCAGCCAGATTCGCCCGAACTTACGCGGGTCGCTGAAGATCAGGCTGGTATCTTCCGAAAGTTTCGCGATCAGCCGGTCATGTTTGGCCGGCTGGTACCCGCCCAGCACGACCAGCAGGTCCCCGCTCATGCGCAGATGGATGAGGAGATGTGCGTCCGATAGTTGCAGGTCGAGGAATTTCGCCCGCCGCGAGACGGATGTGATCTGCTGGCCCTTAAGGCGTTTTTTAAACGCCGCTGGAGAGGGGGCAGCCAGCGTGCGCGGCCAACGCAGGTCGGCGGAGAGAAAGGTTTTGCCGATTAGTGCCCGGCGCAGAGTCCAGGCAATGGTTTCAACTTCTGGGAGTTCAGGCATGGGCGGGTATTTACGAATTATTCATTGAACATTTGCCCCACACTGCGGCCCTCATGGGCGCGCCGGATGACTTCGCCAAGCAGCGGGGCAACGGTCATAATGGTCAGGCGCTTGCCGAGCACTTCCTGCTTTTCCAACGAAATGGGCACGCTGTCGGTGGTAATATACTCGGTCACAGGTAGGGCCGCCAGCCTTTGTGCAGCATCTGCCGAGAAGATCGGGTGGACGAAAGCCACGTAGACACGCTGTGCCCCGTTCTCCTTGATGAGATTGACCGCCTGGGCGATGGATCGGCCGGTATCGATCTCGTCATCCACCAGGACAACATCGCGGTCTTTTACATCGCCAATGATCGTCAGCGCTTCAGCCCTGGCATCGTTGGCGACACGGCGTTTTTCAATAAACGCGATCGGTGTGTCGATCCGGGTGGCAAAGTTACGGCCTTTCTTGGCATACCCCAGATCCACGGTCACGACAACCGGGTCCTTGAGATAAGAGCGCAGGTTCTCCATGACGTAATCGCTTAATATGTGCGAGGCGTTCAAAACATCCCCGGGAACAGAGAAGAAACCCTGGATCTGGTAAGCATGTGGATCGAGGGTCATGTAACGGTCCGCACCGGCGATCTGGATCATGTCGGCCACCAGGCGTGAAGTGATCGGCACCCGCGGCTGATCTTTTTTGTCCGAGCGCCCATAGCAAAGGTAGGGTGCTACCGCCGTAATACGCGCTGCCGAATCCAGGCGCAGGGTCTGGAGCAGGATCAACAGTTCCATCAGGTTGCGATGGACAGGCGCTGCAGTATGCTGGATGACGTACACGTCCTGGCCGCGTACGCTGCTGTGCAACTTGACAAACAGGTTCTCGTTGGGAAATTCAACGATATCCCGGCCGCACAATTCCTCGCCCAGGTAATCGGCCACCTTTTGGGCCAGCTCCGAGCTGGCCGTGCCTGCATAGAGTTTAATGCCGCCGTAAACCCGCAATTCATTGGATTGAGCCATGTTATCGCCTATTCTTCAGGATTCCACTCTGAGCGTAAAACGCTCATGATCAGATCGTCAAAATACTTCCCTGCGCGGAAATCTGCCTGGCGCAGGCGGGCCTCATGCACAAACCCAGCCTTCTCGTAGGCGCGGATGCCGCCCAGGTTTTCGGCATCGACGCGCAGGAAGATGCGGTTCAGGTTCAGGGTCCCAAAACCATGGCTCAGGAGCAGGCGCATCACCTCCGTCCCGTAGCCCTTGTTCCAACAGGTTTTTTCCCCAATGAAGAGCCCCACTTCAGCACTGCGGGTGCGCCAGTTGATGTCAAAAAGGGCGCAATTACCGATCAACCTCCATCCATCCCCATCATTAATTTCAATGCCGAGGGAATGTTCCTCAGGCGGGCGTTTGAGCATGTCCTCGAACCAGTGCTCCTCAGCAGCCTGCGAGATGGGCATCGCCATGGAAAGGTAACACCGCACCTCAGGGTCATTTAACCATTCGACAAATTTGGGCAGGTCGCTGCGTTCGTTGCCGCGCAGACGAATATGTTTCCCGTAAAGCATGAAAATCTCCATAAAAACAGGGCGGCAGGTTGGGATGTTAACTGGATTATACTATCCTTGACCGGCTGCGCGTGAAGATATAAAATGAACTAACGCTCGTTTGTTCTAATGTTTCACGACCTGTGCTATACTCGAATCGACATGCAGACCGACTTTCTCTCCGAAGGGCGCGCTTCCTGGTCTACCTGGGCCGAATTCCTCCGCCGCCGCGGATTGGAAGGTCTGGCTGCTTGGGCGCTGGAAGCTGCCGGCCCTTTGACAGTGCTCGGCGCGCAGGCGCTCTACCTCGGCAGTCCCCTCATCCGCCCGGCATGGTCGGATGGACAGGTTGAGGCGTTGGCCGGTTTGTTGGAAGACCACGATGAGGCGCTGGCCTTTGCCGCTTTTCTGCGGGAGGAAATGCCTTCATGAGCATTGGTCTTGGAATCGCCGGTTTTGGGATCGTATTCTTCAGTTCAGTACTGATGCTGGGGCTTGCATTCCTGCATCGCAAGAAACCCTCCGTCTTCCGTGACATCCCTGCTTTTACCCGTCTGCGCCAGGCAGTGGGACTCGTTGTCGAAGATGGTAGCCGCCTCCATGTCTCACTGGGGCACGGCGCGCTGACCACGCCTCAATCCGCCTCGGCCTTGGCGGGTCTCGCCCTCCTGCACCGCCTGGCCAACCTGACTTCTGCCGGTGACCAACCACCCATTTCCACCTCTGGTGACGCAACGCTGGCCATCCTCTCGCAAGACACCCTACAAGCCGCAGCCCGCACCTCCGAACGGGCCAATTTCGACCCGACTGCGGGAAGATTAACCGGTCTGACCCCCTTCTCCTACGCTGCCGGAGCGATCCCGGCCATCCGCGACGAAAACGTTTCGGCTAATGTTTTGATGGGGAATTTTGGCGTTGAAGTGGCCTTATTGACCGATGCCGCGGAAAGCGAAAATAGCTTCGTGCTGGCTGGTAGTGACAATCTGGTCGCCCAAGCCGTGATCTATGCCACCGCCCAAGAGCCACTTATCGGGGAAGAAGTCTATGCAGCCGGAGCATACTCCGAAGCCGGTCCGCTGCATACTGCCAGCCTAAGCGTGCAAGATGTCCTTCGCTGGCTGATTATTGCCGCCATCCTGGTGGGGGCGCTGCTCACCCTTGCAGGTGTGCTGTGAACCGCAGGAACATCCCCTCCCTCATTATAATAATCAGCACAGCCATCGCGATGGCGAGCGGTTTTCTCGTCCTGGGAGGTTATTTTTTTGCTCAGAACACGAATGGCCAGGCCTCCCTTCTATCAGACATACGCTTGACCCTGCTTAACTGGGCAATTATTTTGGCAGGTTTTGCCATCTTCATCGGCATCATTAATCTGTCTCAAGTCCACTTTAAAAAGATCCAGAACAAGCAAAAAGGGGCATTCTACAGCCTGCTCCTGATTGTCAGCCTGGCAGCCACATTCCTGTTTGGTCTGTTCAAGCCCGGCCAGGTGGAGATTGTCTTTACAACAGTCCAATTGCCAGTGGAAGCCAGCCTGATGGCGCTGCTGGCCATCACCCTCACTTATGCCAGCATCCGACTGCTGCGCCGCCGGCTCAATCTGCTTTCCGTCATCTTCCTCGTCACGGCCCTGCTCATCCTGCTTGGCACCGCTCCCCTGCCCTTTGTGGGAGACATACCCGGCTTGAGCGACTGGGTGCGTCCTTTCATCGCCCAGGTAATGGCTGCCGCGGGGGCGCGCGGCATTCTGATTGGTGTGGCACTTGGCACGCTGACCACCGGCCTGCGCATTCTTTTCGGCGCTGACCGTCCTTATGGGGGAAACAAATAATGGCTGATGTGCGCTGTCCAAAGTGTGGTAAGTCCAACCCGCCAAAACTGGAGACCTGCCGGTTCTGTGGAGGCTCCTTGGAGCCACTCTCCGCCTCCACGCCAGTCGATTCTGAGCCCATCAAGCCAGGCGAGAATCCGGTCAAGAAAAATACCTCCGAGTTCGAAAAAGTAAAACCCGCTCAGGGAGATGTTGTCCGCCTCGGCGAAGCCCCCACCATAAAAGGTACGGCGGAACTGGAATCGACGCTGCCTTCCTGGCTGCGTTCCCTGCATAACGGCAAGGATCCCGCCGCGGAAGAAACCCCGGCAGACGAATCTTCCGACCAGAGCCTGCCGCTTGGGTCCGAACCGGCTACCGAACCCGACTCTTCCGGCGACCTTCCCGATTGGCTCTCCGGCCTCGACAAAGCCGCCTCCGACGACGAGGAAGAAGCCCCCGACTGGCTGACCAGCTATCGGGATGAAAAGGAAGGCGAGCCCGCTCCGGATTCTGTGCCAGAGTCGGAGTCCTCCTTGAACGGTCCGGGCAGTCTTTCTGCCGGCACCGGCGATATCGACTGGCTGGCACGCATCGGCGGCGAGCCGCGATCTGCGTCGCCGGAAAGCACCCCTCAAGAGCACCTGCAGGGCAAAGAAAATACTCCCGATTTATTGGATGCTCTCAAATCCAAACCTGCCCTCCCCAATACACCAGAACAGCCTGTCACGCCGCAGGATGAAGACACGCCTGGTTGGCTCTCTGGTCTTTCAGGTATTTTGGGTGATAACCCACCTTCTTCCGGCCCGGTGGAAGACCTTCCCGACTGGCTTGATCAATTAAAAGGGAAAGGCATCGATTCGGAATCTACCCCAAGTGCGGATGGGGGCATAGCCGCAGCTGGCGATGTCCCGGACTGGCTTTCCAAATTGGAGTCGACGCCCGGGTTGCCCGAGGCGGCCAGCGGGGAGAACATGCCCCCTGCCAGCCTGGCAGAAAACCTGCCCGATTGGCTGAATCAACCTAAAGAAAAAACAAATAATTCGGATGTTGCCCCGCCAGCAGATGAAGGTTCTCCCCCAGCCTCCGATATCCCGGACCGGCTTCCCAATTTCGGGTCAGCCCCTGGAACTCCTAAGGTGGACACCGGGGAAAATCTTCCGGAGTGGTTGTCAAACCTGGAAGCGAAGACCGGTCCAGGGACCGGGGCACCCGCACCTATATTCAACAGTGAACTTCCTCATTCCGGCACAGCTCCCGACGAGATACCCATCTGGTTGTCCCAGTTCCAGGCAGATGTCAACGCGGCAGAGGAGCAGGCAGCACCGTCACCAGAACAAAAGATGGGGGCCGGATCGTTGCCCGACTGGCAGGCAGGAGCCCAGCTTGGTTCGGTGCCGTCAGATGGGACTACAGCACTGATCGCCAGCGACGAAGGCATTTCCTCTGAGGCAAAGGCCGAGACGGCTTTTTCAATGGAAATGCCCGATTGGCTCTCCAAATTCAATCCTGAACAGGGCGTAGAAAAACCGCTTGAGATGGATGAGAAGTCATCCCCAGCTGAAGATATTGAGGTCTCCGCACTTCCTTCGTGGGTGCAGGCCATGCGCCCGATGGAATCGGTGGTGGCCGAAGCCGGATCGCCTCCGCAGGAGGATACCCAGTCCACCGAGCAGAGCGGCCCTCTGGCGGGTCTGCAGGGAGTGCTGCCAGTGGGCCCCGGGCTGGGAGCCTTGCGCAAGCCGCCGGCTTATTCCACCCTGCTCAATGTAACCGACGGCCAGCAGCGCTATGCTACCGCTTTTGAACGGTTGATCTCCAGCGAGACCCAACCGCAGGTCGCCAAGAGAACGCACCTCGCCCCGAACCGGCTTTGGCGCTGGTTGATCGCTGGTATTCTGATCCTGGCAGTCGGATTGCCACTCGTTACGGGGATTCCGGCCACACCAGCCAGTACCCTGCGCCCGCCCGAAATGGTAAACGCATTCACCCTGGTCAGCAGCCTGCCATCCAATGCGCCGGTGCTGGTGGTTTTTGATTACGACCCGGCCCTTTCCGGTGAGTTGGAAGCTGCCGCTGCTCCGCTCATGGATCATTTGCTGCTCCAGGGTCCACGCTTGGCTCTGATATCTACAAGTCCGACCGGGCCAGCCCTAGCCGAACGCTTTCTGACCGATAAGAACGCTTCACCTTTGGTAGCCGGCCATAACTACCAGGCCGGGCAGCAATATGTGAACCTGGGTTACCTGGCAGGCGGTCCATCCGGTGTCCTGTATTTTGCCTCTTCACCCACAGAAGCAGCGCCATCCACACTAGACGGCCAACCGGCTTGGCGATTGCCACCCCTGCAGGGAATCCAGAAATTAAGTGACTTTGCTGCCATTATCGTTTTGACCGACGATGCTGATCGTGGACGCGTCTGGATCGAGCAAACCAGCTCCACGATCGGCAATACACCCATGCTCATGGTCATCTCAGCCCAGGCGGAACCGCTGATCCTCCCTTACTATGATTCGGGGCAGATTAATGGCTTGGTGACAGGGCTGGCGGGTGGTGAAGCCTATGGGCAAACTTTTATTCGTCCGGATGCAAAGACCAGCCTGGCACAACACTACTGGAATTCCTTCAGCACCGGGACACTGGTTGCAGAAATATTGATCATCATCGGCGCGCTGTGGAGCGCCGTAAAAGGCTGGCGCGCCCGCCGCAATAAGTCTGGAAAAGGGGCCTGAGCATGCCTGCGATCTTGTCCAACCTCGTTAACTGGATTACCGGCGGGATAAGTTTCCTGCTTACGCTGATGGTATTGAGCTATCTCATTGGCGATAACCCGGTTTTCCGGGCGGCTGTATATATCTTTATCGGCGTTTCTGCCGGATATGCCGCTGCTGTGGTCTGGCATCAAGTGCTCTACCCGAAGCTTTTTGTGCCGCTGGCTTCTGGTAATCTGGGCGAACGCTTGTTGATCACAATCCCGTTGGTCATGGGATTGTTGCTCCTGCTCAAACTTTCGCCGCGGACCGCCCGCCTGGGCATTCCCTCCATGGCTTTCCTGGTGGGTGTGGGAGCGGCGGTCGCAATCGGTGGGGCGATCATGGGAACACTCTTCCCACAGACATGGGCCTCCATGCAGGCGTTTAATCTCTCAGGTGCCGGAAAATACTGGTTGGAACGCGTAAGTGAAGGGCTTGTCATGCTGGTCGGTACCGTGACAACCCTGGTCTATTTCCATTTTGGAGCAAAAGCCACCCCCAGCGGCCCGCAACGCGGCAAACTGGTCAGTGTACTGGGTCGGGTGGGACAGGTCTTCATCGCCATCACGTTTGGGGTCCTGTTCGCCGGCGTTTTTGTGGCTGCAATGACCGCTCTCATCGAGCGGATGAATTTCATAATAACTTTTTTGAGCTCTTTGTAATAACCTTTGGCCTATCTGATGATACTTAACTCTTATGCCCGCTTCAATGGTTGACGCTCATTCCCTCCTGGCAGTAGATGTCGGCACAATAACCACGCGTGCCGCTCTCTTCGATGTGGTGGAAGGCCACTATCGCTTCATTGCATTTGGCCATGCCCCTACGACTGCCGCGGCGCCTTATCGGGATATCAGCGAAGGCGTGCATAAGGCCATTGAGAATTTGCAGGTCATCACCGGGCGTAAATTTCTCGGTGAAGGTCAGTATCTGATCATGCCCACCTCGGAAGGGGTCGGGGTGGATACTTTTGCTGCCACCCTTTCTGCCGGTCCGGCCATTAAAACCGCTGTCGTTGCCCTGCTGGACGATGTCTCGCTGGAAAGCACTAAGCGGCTGGCCCGCAGCACTTACACCCGCGTGGTTGAAACCATTGGGCTGAACGATGCGCGCAAACCGGAGGAACAGATCGACAGTCTGGTGCGGCTCTGCCCGGACCTGGTCCTGATAGCTGGTGGGACGGATGGCGGGGCTTCCGGCTCCGTCCAGCACCTGATGGAAATCGTCGGTCTGGCCTGTTACCTGCTGCCAGCCGAAAAACGTCCCGCTATCCTGTATGCCGGGAATCAAAGTCTGGTCGACGAGGTCAGGAAAAGTTTAGATCCGCTGACATCCTCTTTGAGCGTCAGCTCCAACCTGCGTCCCGGTATCGATACTGAGGATCTCCAGCCTTCCCAGCACGACTTGAACAATCTTTTCACCCAGGTGCGCCGCGGCCAGATGGGCGGTGTAGATGAAATCAACGCCTGGTCCGGGAACACGCTCATGCCAACTGCCTCTGCGGAGGGGCGCATTATTCGCTTCCTCAGCCAGGTGTACGATTCAAGCAAAGGCATCCTGGGGGTGGACCTGGGAGCCTCGGCAGCTACCATCGCAGCAGCCTTCAGCGGCGAACTGACCCTGGGTGTATATCCGCAATTGGGGCTTGGCGAAGGCCTTTCCGACCTTCTGCGTTACACCAGTCTGGAAGATATTCTGAGATGGATCCCGTTCGAGATTCCCGCTGATGCAGTGCGCGATTACCTGTACCAGAAATCCATCTACCCGGCGAGTTTACCCGCCACCCCCGAAGACCTGTCTATTGAACAGGCTGTTGCACGCCAGAGTCTGCACGTGGCACTGGAGCTCGCTGGCAAGGATTTTCCCCGCAAAGTCGGCCGTGCCGCAGTTGGCCTGACGCCCTACTTTGAGCCGATTTTGGCGGCAGGCAGCGTGGTCACACGCGCCCCCACCCTTGGCCAGGCGCTGCTGATCCTATTGGATGCCATCCAGCCGGTGGGTATCACCACCGTCATCCTCGACCAGAACAACCTGCTGCCTGCCTTGGGAGCAGCCGCCAGCCGCAACTCCCTCCTGCCCATTCAGGTACTGGAATCAGGCGCGTTCCTCGGATTGGCGACCGTGGTCGCACCGTTTGTCAATGCCCATCTCGGCACACCCATTCTGCAAGCCCGTCTTGTCTACCCGAACGGCAATGATAGCCGCATAGAAGTGAAGCAAGGGGCACTGGAAGTAATGCCTTTGCCCGCCGGTCAATCCGGACGCCTTTTTCTGCAACCTTTAGATCATGCCGATCTGGGCTTTGGCCCCGACCACAAGGGTGCGGACGGCATCCCCGTCAACGGGACGGCCCTGGGATTGGTCATCGACGCCCGCGGTCGCCCGCTGCAATTACCAAAAGATGCCAATCGCCGCTGCGAGATCATCAAAAAATGGGCCTGGGCTTTAGGAGGCTAGACTTTCAATGCTGGCACCCGTGGTACATATCCTCCCCTTGACCACCCTTCGGCGCGAACGCCTGTTACCTGTCGCGGGTCGTGTCACTGCCCGTGTGGACCAAAAGGTCGCCCCCTTGGATGTGGTGGCCGAGGCGCACTTCGGTCAGGACCATCTTCTGATCGATGTGGCGCGCACCCTCGGGATCGGGTCAGCAGCAGCCCAGGGGTTGATCCAACTCAAAGCCGGGGAAACGGTCGCCAAAGGTCAGATCATTGCCCAACGGATTGGCCTCCTTCCGCATATCCTGCGTGCTCCGAGCAACGGACGGGTGATCCTCATCGGTAGTGGGCGCATCTTAATGGAAACCGGGGAGGAAACCTTCGAACTGCGTGCTGGGCTCCCCGGAAAAGTCACTCGCCTGATCCCCGACCGCGGTGTGGAGATCACATTCAACGGTGCGCTGATCCAGGGCGTATGGGGTAACGGCCAGATGGGGCTTGGCATGCTGCTATCTGTTGTCTCGGCTCCGGAAGAATTGCTCTCCATTAACCACGTGGATGTCAGCCTGCGCGGCTCGATCCTGCTCGCCGGTCATTGTAATGATTCGGCAGCCCTGCAGGCAGCCGGCGATTTGCCAGTGCGCGGCATGATTCTGGGTAGCCTCTCGCCCGCTCTCCTCCCGCTGGCAAATCAGTTGAATTATCCTCTCGTTGTGGTGGATGGGTTTGGCTTGAAGCCGATGGACAGCACTGCTTATAAATTATTGACCACTAACGCCAAGCGTGAAGTGACCCTCAACGCGGAACCTTTCGACCAGCAGACTGGCCTACGTCCCGAGATCCTCATTCCATTGCCGGTGACGCAAGAGCCGCCTTTACCGCGCGAAGTGGTAAGTTTTGCCCCCGACCAGCTGGTCCGCCTGACGCGGGCTCCTCACGCCGGAGCGGTCGGTACCCTGGCGTGTCTCTTGCCCGGCCTGACGTCGCTTCCCAGTGGTTTACGCGTGGCGGCTGCAGAAGTAAAGCTGGATTCTGGCGAGCAGATTGTTATCCCGCTTGCTAATTTGGAAGTCCTAGGGTAATATAATTCATACGAGGAGGAACAGCCATGTTGGACGAAAGTAATAACCTCAATACGATAGAAACTCCGGACGCCCCGCCGCCAGAGGAGAAAAACAACCGCACATTTTTGATTGTGGGCGGGGTGATGGCAGGCTTGGTCTTCTTGACCCTGGTGTGCATGGCAGTCTACTTCCTGGTTATCGCACCCCGCATCTCTGCACAAAAAAATGCCGCTCAGGCAACGATCCAAGCAGGGAATGCTCAAGCCATTCAAGAAGTGACCCTCACAGCCCAGGCCGCTCTGTGGACGCCAACTACCAAGGCTACGATCGTGCCGTTACAGACCAGCACCACTCCAAAGACGCCTACCGTCAGCCCTACACCGGTCATCGCGGCTGCGCTCAGCAGCCCGGTAGCGACAGTCACAACAGACCCGGCGACGCTGGCCGCCATGCAAACACAGCTGGCTTATCAGATGACTACAACGGCCATGGCGCCTCTTGCTACAAGCGGGCTTGCCACTCAAATGCCTCGAACTGGCTTCTTTGAAGATTTCGGCTTGCCCAGCATGATTATCCTCGCACTGGCATTGGTAGCGGTCATCTTCCTGGCACGCCGCATGCGAAGAACCCCCAGCTAACAAAAAACGATCAGGAGCAGACAAATAAGTCTGCTCCTATTGGTGGAACTCACGTGGGCCCGGATCATCGGACCCACGCTTTTTATTAGACGGGGTTGATAATTTCCAGTCTTACGTCACACCCGCAGCGACTGTTTCACCGTAGCCCAATAAGGCCTTAACCATCTTCGGGCTGCGTCCTTCAGCGTATACCCGCAAGACCGGTTCGGTCCCGGAGGGGCGAATAAGCAGCCAGGAATCGTCGGCCATGATGTATTTGACGCCATCAATGTTGCTGATCTCGGCCACCTTTTGCCCGCCAATCTCCGCCGGGGCTTTTTTAACCAGGAAATCGGTCATCTCAGCCTTGGCCACCGGGTGATGTAAGCGTAAATCCGTGCGCTCGTAGAAAGCCGGGCCAACGTCTGCCAGTAAATCCTCCACCAGTTCATACAGTGGTTTCTTCGCCACGGCGATGATCTCCACCAGCAATAGGCCCATGATCGGGCCATCACCTTCGGGGATATGTCCCTTGAAAGAGATGCCGCCCGATTCCTCGCCGCCGATCAGTACATCCTGGGTCATCATGTAATCAGCAATATGGTTAAAACCGACCGGTGTTTCATAGAGTTTTAAACCGTAGCGCTTGCATAGGCGGTCCACCATGCGCGTGGTCGAAACTGTCCGCACCACCGCTCCGCTCCAACCGCGCTTCTCAACCAGGTAGCGCAGAGCCAGAGCCATGATCTTGTGCGGGTCAACGAAATTACCGTGTTCATCCATGGCGCCGATACGGTCTGCATCGCCATCGGTGGTCACCCCAAAATTACCCATGGCTGCCCCGATGGCCCCAGCCAACGCGCCCAGGTTCTTGGCGATCGGCTCAGGGTGAACCCCGCCGAAGCCGGGGTTCATCTCGGAGCGGATCTCAGTGATCTCGCAACCCGTCCCCTGCAAGAAAGCCTTGATCACACCTCGCCCCGAGCCATGCATCGAATCAACCACAAAACGCTGAGGGTTGTCGGCAATTAAATCGCTGTTAATGAGTTTTCGTAAATGTTCGAAATAGGCTGGCAGCGGGTTGAATTTCTGGATGAGACCCTTTTCGCGCGCAAGGTCGTAGTCCATCAGGTTCGGACCCCGGGCGCGTTCCTCGTTATCATTGAGGTATACCTCCACCCGGTGGCACTGCTCAGGCAGGGCCGAACCGCCATATGCAGCCTTAAGTTTGACCCCGTTATAACGCGGGGCATTGTGCGAGGCAGTGATCATCACTCCGGCTATGGCATTCAGGTTTTTGACAGCATATGAGATGGCAGGCGTGGGCGCATCTGATTGCGCGAGATAGACCGTAAAGCCGTTGGCAGCCAGCACGCGCGCCACATCTCCGGCATAGCGGTCAGAGAGGAAGCGCGTGTCGAAACCCACGATGAACTTTTTAGGGTCCGGAACAGAGCCGCCATTTCCGGATTTATCCCAGGTTTCAGAGGCAACTGCATCGGCAATGGCCTGGGTGAGCATGCGCAGGTTATTGAAAGTAAACGTGTCTGAGATGACGGCGCGCCAGCCGTCCGTACCAAAATGGATGGTCATCTAAATCTCCAATAAATGAGATGAAGAACTATGGAGTTGGTGTAGTTGTTGGAGGGACTGGCGTCGGTGTCAGCGTGGTGGCGGTCAGGACCGTTTGCAGCACCCAGCCATCGTAATTGAAAACGCGGACGCGCACCCAGGTTACATTACCAACGCTCTGGATTTCGGGCAAGACCTCGACCAGGACTCCGTTACTGATGGCAGTTCTCACTGTTCCAGAACCCGGCTCGGAGCGTAGTAATGCCCCGCCTCCAGAGGAAGAAGAGATCATGGCGTAAGACGGGGTCGATAGGAGTGTGGGTGTAAATGAAAGCGTGGCACTCGGCGTGTTGGTGGGGATTGGTGTCGATGTTTGTGAAACGATTGGGGTGCTGGAGGGCAGGATCAGGATCGTGGGCGTCGCCGCCACATGGCGGGTGGTGGCAATGCCATCCCGGATGAATGTCACCAGGCCGGTAAAAACGACCAGTGCAGCCAGGGAAAGCAGACTTAGGAAAATAGGTAGAAGGTATCCGCTTCTTCTTCTCGGTTTGAAGTGCATTGCGGTGAGAACAATACCGCCAACGAGTGTGGCCAATGCAAGATGGACGAGTAAGACCAGCATGCCGTTCGGCCAGAGAGACACGCCGTCAATGGATTTTCCGATGCCCAGTCCGATGCCCGCTGCGCTGACCGGTAGGAACAGGCCATAAGCAAGCATTACACTCGCCAGGATCGGTTTTTGTTCGGAGCGTACAAAGGAGATCGCCAGTAGAGCCGCCCCCAGCACTACCAGTAATAGATCCGGCCACCACAATTGGGCATGGATTTTGGCATAAGAGAACGGCAGATCAACCCAGAGACGGCCAGCCAGCCCGGCCAATGCTCCGGTCAGGAATACCAGCCCCCCGGCCACCACCAACCCGCCCAGGGTCAGGAAAAAAAAGCGCCAGGAGCCGGTCACCGCGGCCAGGGTCAGGCCCACCCAAGGAGTCAGGAGCGGAGCAAGTAGGATTCCCAACAGGAGCAGGGCCGGCGCATTCAGCAGGTACGCCGCGCCTAGAATGGCTCCACACAGGAATGCGAATAGGAAGAACTCAAAGGATGGTACGGTACGCCGTGCCAGGTCGTCCAGCACAGCCGCCCGTTCGTCGGCAGCCAGCGGGACCAGCATGCGGTTAGCCCGTCTGCGGCGGGCGCGTGGCAGATGGGCAATGTCACCGATCGGGGTGAAGCCCTCCGGCAGGATTGGTTCTTCCTGGAAGATCTCTTCTGAGAGGGCCGGTTCTTCAGGTTTTATGTTTTCTTCTGGCATGTCCATTTTACAGACTCGCTCCGTCCCGTGCAGGAACCGGGACTGTCACAGTGGATGGCTTTATTATACAACAACCCCGTCCTGAGACCGGCACGAGCGCCTCATCCCGAATCTCTTACCGGATGATACGCTGGAGCCGGGACTATCGCGAAGGACGCCAGGTTGCCCTGGCGTCCTGTTTTTTTACCCGTATCGGAACCGGGACTGGTACGGAAATTTTAGGTTGGGCTAGACCCAGCCGCGCAACTGCATGGCCTTGGCCACGCGGTCGATGGCAACCATGTAGGCTGCATCGCGCATGTAGACCTTCTGCTTGATGGACATATCCAGCACAGCATGGAAGGCCACGGTCATCTTCTGATCGAGTTTCTGAAGTACTTCTTCCTTCGGCCAGTAGTAGTTGGCATCGTTCTGGACCGACTCGAAGTAAGAGCAGGTCACGCCACCCGCGTTGCACAGGAAGTCAGGGATATCAAAGATGTTGTTCTTCTTAAGGTATTCGTCTGCTTCGGGCGTGCAGGGGCCATTGGCGCCTTCGGCCACGATCTTGACGTTCTTCGAGATCTTCTGAACGGTATCGCCATTGACATGCCCTTCGATGGCAGCCGGGATCAGGACGTTGCAATCCTTCTCGATCCATTTCTCGCCATCTTCGATGACATAACCGGCAGCCTGGGCCTTCTTCTTATCGATCGTGCCGTACTGGTCAACGATGGTAAGCAGGAAACGCGGATCCACGCCGTCTTTGTGGCTGTAAGTATAGGAAGTCTTGTCGTTGCGGTCCCAGCAGGACACACAGGCCACCTTGCCGCCCAGGATTTCAATGAAAGCAATGCTGGCGTACTGTGAAACGTTGCCAAAGCCTTCGATGGCAGCCACGGATTTCTTGGGATCAATGCCAAGATGCTTCATGGCCTCGCGCACAGTGTAAATGACGCCGTAGCCGGTCGCTTCGGTGCGGCCTTCAGAACCGCCGCCGCCCAGCGGCTTGCCGGTGAAGACACCCGGGGTGAACACACCGCAGAGTTTGGAATACTCGTCCATCATCCAGGCCATCATCTGGGGAGTGGTACCGACATCCGGAGCGGGGACGTCCTGGCGCGGGCCGATATTCTTCCACATTTTCTGTACCCAACCGCGGCACAGGCGTTCCTTCTCGCCCACGGAAAGCGTGGACGGGTCAACGATGATGCCGCCCTTGCCACCGCCCAGCGGGATGTCAGCCACGGCGCATTTCCAGGTCATCCAGGTCGCCAGGGCGCGCACAGTATCCAGCGTCTCTGCGGGGTGGAAGCGGATGCCGCCTTTGTTCGGGCCGCGGGCGTCGTTGTGTTGCACACGATAGCCCTGGAAGATGCGTAATGTGCCATCGTCCATGCGTACTGGGATGCGGAAGGTATATTCTCGCATCGGCCAGCGCAGCACCTCGGCCACCTGCGGGTCAAGTTTGAGCAGCTTGGCGACACCGTCAAATTGTTTCTGCGCCATTTCAAAAGCATTGATCTGTCCTGACATGTTGATCTCCTTGATAAAGATTGAAGTGCGGTGAAAATATAAGCGGGCACCCCGGACGGGAGGCCCGCTCTACTCTACGCTATGGCAAACCATTCCAGCATAAGCATTTCCACCAGGAAAACTCTTTCCCCTTAAAGGTACTCGATTATCAGGTTCAAGTCAATATGACGAATTCCATGGCCGCGCGTGATTAATTCCGTGATTATTGACATAAAACCAGACCGGCCCAGGCCTGTTACTCTTCGTCTTCCGAATCTTCGTCCTCTCCAGGATCAAGTTCCAGCCGCACCTTTTGCGGGTCGAGCTGGACCCACAGCATGAGCACATGCCCGTCGTCGGTGGTGATCGAGCGCGCCGCCACGATGGGGGCTTTCTCTTCCAGCCCCAGGTCGTTGCGGTAGTGCAGGTGGATGGGTTCGTTGATGCGCCAGCGGCGGTAACAGCGTTCCACCAGCGCCGGGCCGTTGAACGTGCGCAGGCGCGTCAGCAGGGTCAGTGGCAGGGTGGGGCCTTCGCCAATGCTCAGCGCCCAGCCATCCTGGACGGGTTCGAATACGGGCGGGGGACCTTCTATTATAGTGATCTGATCGTCCATAAGACACCTGGTAGTGGCGAAATCATACCATAATGCACAGCATACGGAAAGAACCCTAAGCCGATTATAATTTGACTCATGGGAAACAAGCTGACTCCCAAGATCATCCTCGAAGGCACCCGCCTGACCTTCAAGACCGACATTGCCTTTGCGCTCAACGAGCACCCGCGCATCGTGGGGCCGCGCAAGTATCGCTACCATTCCCCGCTCATTTCGGCGGAATGGTGCTCCTTCACCAACTATCCCTGGGGGCGCGGACCGATCAACTTCGAGCCGCACGAGCAGGGTCTGGCGATGGAAACCTATGCCACCTGGGTCAGGCTATTCGAGCTCCAGCGCTACTACTCCTGGATCGTGGATCGCTTCCATATCTCCACGCGTGCCTACCAATTGCAAGCCTACGGCAAGGATTACGATTTCCGCTGGCTGGAAGAGCGTTTGCTGCCGCTCAACTTCCGGCTGGTGTTCCTGAACCGCACACCCGAGTCATTTGCCGCGGCAAGGGAGGAGAGGCTCAAGGTTTCTGGAAAACCCGACCAGTACAACGACCTGTCCCTGTTTGTAAGGGAGCAGGAGCTGATCAAGCGGCTGGTGGGCGAATCCAGGCTGCCAACGCTGGAGCTGGACATCTCGGATAATGACATTCCCCGCGCCGTGGAAAAGATTGCCGATTGGATGGAAGCCACGGGTGGTTTGTGGATGGAGTAGACCCATGTTGCGGACCTATTTGAAAATCTGGAATGGTAATCACCCTCCCGCAGGTTCAGGCGGATCAACCTTTTTTTACGCAGAACCTTGTGGGACGTTCTACCGAATTCGGATCTAAGAACGCATAAAGAAAATGGAAATGCAGATTGTAATAAATAACCTGGGTATTGATATCTGGCCAATGGGAATATTGATCCTTATCGTGGTATTGGCCATTTTATGGCGTCGACAGCACAGTGTCTCTTACCTGGTTTTTTTCTCGATATTCTGGGTGTATGTCATGGTTGGCCTGGATAAAGCCTTCTTCCCCATCCAAATTAATGGGCTTTACGTGGATGTGATGAGGCAGGCACCGTTAATGTCACAAGTCAATCTTGTGCCTTTATACTTCAGTAAATATGGCCTGTCAGTGGCAGGTTATTTCGGCATACTGGATAATATTCTCCTGACGGTACCTTTTGGGTTTGGTTTGAATTTTTTGAGCCGCCTCCGATTGAAAGACTTCCTTTGGCTATCCATTACGGTTGGTTTCGGTATTGAAGCTGTGCAGTTTGTGATGACTTTGATATTGAGGTACCCCTATCGTGTTGTGGATATTAACGATGTACTGCTGAATGCCGTGGGGGCCTTGATTGGATACGGTCTATTCAGAGTTTTCGCCTGGCTGTATTTGGCGATCATCCAACCGCTCGACATTAAACCCAGGGGACTTTTGGCATATATTTACACGGTTGCGGATCCCTTAGATGGGCGGGTGATTCGTTAAACAAAGTATTTACCAGGCTCAGGTACAGCCTTTCTCCTCCCGACTAATCTTCCAACTCTTCCCAGCGCAGGTACGCACGCGCTAATTCCTCATCCAGATCCTTCAGCCGGTTGGCAGAGCGGGTAATTTCAGCGCTGTCCTGCTGGTAAAAAGCCGGGGCGGCCATGAGCGTGGTGAGACGGTGCTGTTCGGCCTCCAGGGTTTCGATCAGGTGGGGCAGGTCCGCCAGTTCACGTTTCTGCGCCTCGAGCTGGCGTTGTTCTTTATAAGTCAGCTTCCGGGATATTTGAGGCTCTGTTTCGTTTTTTAGCGCACCGGAGGCCGGTCGGCGCGGCTTCACCGGTTCGGGGGTTTCGGGGGTCTCCACCTGGCTCTGGCGCTGCCAGTCATCATATCCGCCCACGGTTTCGGTGACTCCTCCCACCCCATCCAGGACAAGCGTACTGGTGACCAGGTTGTTGAGGAAGGCCCGGTCGTGGCTGACCAGCAGGAGTGTGCCGGTATATTCCAGCAGCAGGTCTTCCAGGATTTCCAGCGTTTCGATATCCAGGTCGTTGGTGGGTTCATCCAGCACCAACAGGTTCGCCGGTCGTGCCAGCAGGCGCGCCAGTAGCAGGCGGTTGCGCTCCCCGCCAGACAGGGCGCTGATGGGCGCGTGGACGCGCTCACGGGTGAACAGGAAATCTTCCAGGTAACCGATCAGGTTGCGCGGCCTGCCGTTTACGGTGATTGTGTCGCGGCCCTCGCCCACATTATCCAGCACGGATTTGGTTTCGTCCAGTTGGCTGCGGAGTTGGTCGAAATACGCCATTTCAACATTCGCCCCGTGCCGCACTTCGCCTTTTTGCGGCAGCAGTTCCCCCATCAGCAGTCGCAGCAGGGTGGTCTTGCCCGAGCCGTTGGGACCCAGGATGCCGACCTTGTCGCCCCTTTGGATGGTGGTCGAAAAGTCACGCACCACCGCCCGGTCGCCAAAGGAAAAATCAACTCCTTCAGCCTCGATCACCAGCCGGCCAGACCGTCTTTCAGCCTGCAGTTGCATGCGGACTTTGCCCGGCTGTTCGCGTCGTACACGGCGCAGTTCGCGCAGGCGCAGCAGGGCCCGCACCCGGCCTTCGTTGCGCGTGCGGCGCGCTTCGATCCCCTGCCGGATCCATTGCTCTTCCTGGGCCAGCTTTTTATCGAAAAGTACATTCTGCTCTTGTTCGGAAACGAGTAAAGCTTCTTTGCGCTTGATGAAGGTGGCATAATCGCAGTTCCAATCGAACAGGCGGCCGCGGTCCAGTTCAACGATGCGCGTGGTCAGTTTTTGCAGGAAGACCCGGTCGTGGGTGACGAACAAAAGTGTGCCGCCCCAGCGTTTTAGGAAATTTTCCAGCCAGTCGATGGACTGGATATCCAGGTGGTTGGTGGGTTCGTCCAGCAGGAGCAGGTCGGGGGTCCGTACCAGTCCGCGCGCCAGCAGTACCCGCCGCTTGAGCCCCGCGGAAAGAACGTCAAAGCGGGCCTGCGGGTCAAGACCCATGCGGGCGATGACTTGCTCCACCTGGAGTTGGCGCTGCCAGGCGGCCTCTTCCGGGCCGGACGGCGTGCCTGCCGCGGCCTCCTCCAACCCGCTGGCGACGATCCCGGCTACCGTCCCGGACAATCCCTGCGGGAATTCCTGGGGCAGATATGCCACGCGTAAATTTTGCTGCCTGGCCACCACGCCGCGTTCAGGAGACAGATCGCCGTTGACCAGTTTGAGCAGGGTGGATTTGCCCATGCCGTTGCGGCCCAGCAGTCCCACCCACTCGCCGCGCTCGATCTGTAAATTGACCTCTTCCAGGAGCAGCGGCCCGCCAAATCCCAGGCTCACGTCTTGCAGACTGATTAATGCCATCTATACTTTTTCCTTAGAAGGGAAGAATATACTACCAAAATGTGGGGAATAGGTGGGTTGGTGAACGTAGTTAATGACAATTAATCAGTTTTGCGAAAAAGAGTTGTCTCAAGAAGTCCCGCATTGTTATCAATTAATCTCAGCAAAGTACTAGCATCTTCGATTGGGGAATGGATATTTTCATAGACATATCCATACCATTTCGGATTAGCCTCCCGCTCCCTTTGATCCTTTTCAAGGTCGATCAATGAGCATGGCCCTCTTTGGTGTAGTCTTTTCTTCCTTAATTCAAAAGAGGGGTTTAGATGGTAAAGGTGGAAAGTGTCGCAAGATACTGTCAGCCTGTTCATGAAACCGGCAATATCATCTTTTGTGATAAACCGTTCCCCAATGGCGATCACGCTGAACCCCTGTTGAAGGTTTCCATCGATCCTTTGTGCAAAATTTTCCCGGGCTTGTTGTATATCGATTCTTTCTTTTTGTCTGTCTTCCCACTTCCAGGAAGGATTGATTTCTTCAACATATGCATCCAGGTCCAATAATACAACTTTGTTATCTTGCTTCTCCAGTTTTTGAACCAGCAAAGCCCCCAGCGTGTTTTTTCCAGATGCCGGTCCGCCATCAATTAATATGAGCTTCAAGCCTAATCTTCCTTGGGAGGGGCCGCATCCCCATAGTCCAACACTTCGCGCACGCCGGTACCGGATTCGGGCGGGCCGACGATGCCCTTTTCTTCCATCGTATCCACCAGGCGCGCCGCCCGCGTGTAACCGATGCGCATGCGGCGCTGGAGCATGGAGACGGAGGCGCGTCCCTCGCGGCGGACGGTGTCGATGGCGTCGTTGAGCAGCGGGTCGCCCTGCAGGGCGGTGATATCCTCGAACATGGGCACCTGTTTAAGGGGTACGCCCGGGGGAACACCCTGTGGCAGGGAGGCGGAAGCCCCGCCCGAATTTCCGGCAGCCGCGGCATAGGGGCTGGAGGCGCCGGCTTGCTGTTTCCAGAAGTCCACCAGGCGGGTGATCTCGATATCCGAGACGAAGACGCCTTGCAAACGCACCGGGGCGGGAGAGTCGGGAGCCTGGAAGAGCATGTCGCCGCGCCCGAGCAGGCGTTCGGCTCCGGGCTGGTCGAGGATGACCCGACTGTCGGTATTGGAGGCCACCGCGAAGGCAATCCGGGAGGGGAAGTTGGCCTTGATCAGGCCGGTGACCACATCCACGGAGGGGCGCTGGGTGGCAATGATCATGTGGATGCCGGTGGCGCGCGCCAGTTGGGCCAGGCGCGTGATGGTGCGCTCGGTCTCGTCGGGTGCGATCATCATCAGGTCGGCCAGTTCGTCGATCACCACCAGCAGGTAGGGCAGTTTTTTACCCCCCTGGGCAACCTGTCGGCTGTTGTAATCGGCGATGTTGCGCGCCCCCCCCTCGGCAAACTTGTGATAACGGTTATCCATCTCGCGCGTCATCCACTGCAGGGCGCCGACCACCCGTTCGATCTCCACCACCACCGGGGCCAGGAGGTGCGGGATGCCATTGTAGCCGGTCAGCTCGACGCGCTTGGGGTCGACAAGGATCAGCCGCAAATCGTCGGGGGTGTTGTTCAAGAGCAGGCAGGTCAGGATGGCGTTGACGCAGACCGACTTGCCCGAGCCGGTGGTGCCGGCGATGAGCATGTGCGGCATGGCTTCGAGGTTGGCAGCCTTTGGATGCCCGGCCACGTCCTTTCCCAGGGCAAAGCGCAGGCAGGCCTTGTTACGGGTGAAGACCTCGCTCTCGACCACTTCTCGCAGTGCCACCAGGGTCATCTCTTCATTCGGCACTTCGATGCCTACATAGCCGCGCCCGGGCACGGGGGCCTGGATGCGGATGCGTGGGGCGGCCAGTGCCAGGGCCAGGTCGTCTGCCAGGGCGGCGATCTTACTGACGCGGACGCGCGTCTGGCCGGTGCGCGACTCAACAAAGAGCGGCTCCACGCCGAACATCGTGACGGTGGGTCCGCGGCTGATCTCGACCACCTGGCTGGGCGCGCCAAAGGAGGCCAGGGTCTCCTCGATCAGGCGGGCGCGCTTCTCGATGAATTCCTCGTTGATTTTGGGAGCCTCCGGTGGCTCGAGGATATCGCTCACCTTGGGTAGGATCCAGGTGATGGCTGGGGTGGAGGAGAGGTTGGTCCTGACAGTTACGCCGGGGGGTACAGTGGGAACCGGTCCTGCGGAAGCGGCCGGATTTTCCAGCGGGGTGAAATCGTCCAGGAGTTCTTCAGGCGACTGGCTGCCGTTTGGAGCGTGGACTATCTTTTTCAGCGACAGCTTCAACCAGGCATCCAGTTTCGCCCCGAGCGGCCCGGCCCATTTGAACATCTCGTGCATCGAAAGGTCGAGGGTCATCGCCAGGGCAATGACCAGCCACGCGACCACCACGATGACCGCACCCGCGGCTCCAATGGCGCCGACCAGCGCCTGCTGGAACAGGGCGCCGATGTAACCGCCGCCCTGGCCCGCGCGGGCACGCTCAAAGCCGGTTGCAGTGGAGCCGTCCAGGCCGTGCAAAGCCACCAGCACGCCGGCAAAGAGCATGCTGATGCCAATAACGCGTTCGATGTTGAGCGCCGGGAGGCGGTCCACGTTGCGGGCCACCAGCCAGGCCCCCAGGATGATCAGTCCGACCGGCAGGATGTAGACGCCCCAGCCAAAGACCCAGGCGAGGCCATGGATCCATTCGGCGGTGACACCGCTCTTATTGGCTGAGAAGAGGCTGAGCAGCGTGAGCAGGCCCACGATGGCCATGAACACGCCCAGGATGTCCATTCTTCGTTCGGCGGAGATGGCATCCAGGGCCGAGAAGCGTTGGCGCGGGACACTCTTGCGGGAGGAGGTACTCTTGGGTTGGTAGGAACGCTTCGGCTGCGCGGGGAGGCTGGAGCGGGTGGAGCGGCGCACCGGCTGCAGGTCGCGTTCGGGATCACGCTCAGCTTCGCGATTGAGGCCACTGTGGCTGCCGGTGCGGGAGGAAGGTCTTTTGGAAGAGCGCTTGGAGCGGAAAATGGGCATGGTAAGAGAATTATAGCACAAATGGTCTAAGGGCTTGGAGTGACGAAAGAAGAAAGGCAGGGGACGGACCGCGGCATTAAATTTAACAAGGGACGGTGCTTGCGGCCGTCCCTTGCCTGGAGGTATTATAGAACATGTGTTCTATAAAGTCAAGAGGGGGTTTCTAGGATTGATTTTAATTTTCCCGGTTCCTCTTTATACCCAGCGGGAACCATCGATTTTAGGTTGAAGTTCCATTTTTACCGTGATCCGGTCGCCGGCTTGTTCAATGAGTCGTTCTTCCCCACCCGCCTGGAACTTGCATTCGAACACGCCAGGTGACGCCAGTCTTTCCAGAAGGAACTGCCTGGTTACCGGTGGATGGGATTTTCAAGAATTTGTTGTATACTATTAACGGAAGAACTACTATAGCAACACTGGCAGATTGATAAGCTCCTGCAATCCTATCATTCAGAACTTGGAAATCGTTGAAATATGGAGGAAAAATGAATAAACAACACGTCAGATCAAGTCTCGAACATTTCATCGGAATATTTCTGATCGTCATGCTCATGCTGGCAGGCACACCTGCCCGGCGGGCCGCTGCCACTTCTGGCACGACCCGTTTTGTCATCGGGCCGGGCGGCACTGACAGCGGAAATTGCAGCAGCGCTCCCTGCCTCACCATCGGATACGCCATCCTCCAGTCCAGCGACGGTGACACGATCAATATCGCCCCGGGTACTTATTATGAAAACATTACGGTCGATAAATCCCTTACCTTCATAGGCAGTGGCATGACTACCACCATCCTGGATGGTAGCGATCTCGACCATGTAGTCGAAATCAGTGACGTCCACAAATCAGTTACCTTCTACTACCTGACGATCCAGCACGGCGTTACGACCGGATCGGGCGGGGGTATTGAAAACTATGGCACCTTGAGCCTTTTCAACGTCAAGGTAAGCAATAATTCCGCCGCGGCTCTTGGCGCCGGCATCTTAAGTGCTGGTAACCTTAGTATATATGACAGTATCATTAGCAAAAACAACGCCACCATTTATGGGACCTCTGACGGAGGCGGCCTGGCGCTTTCAGGATCCAATTACACGGTTATTCTTAACCGGGTCACCATCAGCGGTAATTACGCCTCCCATAGCAGTGGGGGTATCCATGATCAGATGAACAACGCGGTCAGCGGGTCCCTCACTTTGGCCAATGTGACCATCAGCGGGAATACCGCCAAAATTAATGCTGCCATGATTAATACCAATCATGCTGTAACCCATGTCATCAACAGCACGATCGCGGGGAACACCCTTCTTTCCGGAGGCTTGAACGGCGGGATCGCAAATTATGCCACCATGAGTTTTCAAAATACCATTATCGCCAACAATCAGGGCACCAACTGTTCTCTGGACCCCGGTGGCACCTGGACCTCTCTGGGTCACAATCTGGACAGCCGGAATGACTGTCTCTTCACTACGACCTATGACGTCCATGATACCGATCCTTTCCTGCGTTCGCTGGCAGACTACGGCGGACCGACCCAGACCATGGCGCTGCGCTACGGCAGCGCGGCCATTAACACCGGCGACAACACCACCTGCAACGCTTCTCCAGTCAACGGAGTCGACCAGCGCGGTGTAAACCGTCCGGTGGGAGCGTTCTGCGACATGGGCGCCTATGAATATAACAGCACGTATGTGCTCGCGGACCGCGATGACTACGACGGCGACGGCAGGGCCGACCCGGCCAAGTTTATCTCCAGCGCAGGCTCGGTCTGGTGGTTGAAATCCAGCACCGGTCTCTGGGATGGAAAGTGGCTGGGCTCGGATACCTTCGCCTATGCAGGCGCATCGGATTATGACGGGGATGGCAAGACCGACCCGGCCAAGTTCTACTCCGCCACCGGTACCGTCTGGTGGGTCAAGTCCACCACCGGCCTCCTGGACGGTCAATGGCTCGGTCCGGATACGTTCACCTACATCTCCGGCTCTGACTTCGACGGCGATGGCAGGAGCGATCCGGCCAAGTTCTACCCCGCCACCGGTACCGTCTGGTGGGTCAAATCCACCACCGGTATTTTGGACGGTCAGTGGCTGGGCGGGGACTCCTTCCAGTATGTCTCCGGCTCCGACTTCGACGGCGATGGCAAGACCGATCCCGCCAAGTTCTACCCCGCCACCGGCACCGTCTGGTGGGTCAAGTCCACCACCGGCACCATCGATGGCATGTGGCTGGGTCCGGATACCTTCACCTATGTGCCCGCCTCCGATTTCGACGGGGATGGCAAGACCGACCCCGCCAAGTTCTACC
>Ga0209777_10000117_pt1 | contig 132816 bp, 126 predicted proteins | sample FrelakmetHBP12HB_FD_187147 | JGI IMG/M metagenome (GOLD analysis project Ga0209777, IMG submission 187147) | Freshwater lake sediment microbial communities from the University of Notre Dame, USA, for methane emissions studies -HBP12 HB (SPAdes)... | ecosystem: Environmental > Aquatic >... | reverse complement strand
TCTACGATAAGTTGATATTCGCCGCGCGGCTGATAAACACTCAACCTAGCGCGGCACAACACTCTTAAGCCTTCTTCCAACTCAAAACCAATGCCTTTTTTGAACCTGCCGAATTGACGGAAATACACCGCCCGGATTTGACTCTTCTCATCCTTCAGCGTAAAATAAACATGCCCGGATTGTGGTCGGCGCATGTTGGACACTTCTCCTTCCACCCAAACAAAGCCGAATGTTTCCTCAAGAAGGAATTTAATATTATCATTTAGTTGTGAAACTGTGATTATTTCTTTCATCAATATAATCCCGCGTTGTGGACTACCAGATATCGAAAGGTAAAACAAGATTGAAATTAAGCTCCCGAAATCAAATAAATATGCAGGAATTAGTACTATGCAAAGGGTCTGAAGTATCTTGCGGACGTAAACAAATGAACATGCTACAGGGAATTGCAATATACAGACTAACTACTATAGATTGACTTTTACCCGCCCATGTTTTAATAAGCTCTGTATAGAACATTTTAGGGAGTAATCATTTAATGAAGAAGAATGATCTATTAAGTCAGAAAGTGGAACATATCGACATTAAGTCCATCAATGCAGTGAATATTATCAAAGCAATGAAAAAAATGTCTTTTTCCGCTCGTGATTTAGCGACAGCTGCCGATATTTACGACCGGATGCTCAAAGAAAAAAACTGTGTAATTATCTTAACACTGGCGGGTTCTACTTCCGCCGCGGGGTGCATGCAGGTTTACGTTGACTTGGTAAAGAATAACATGGTGGATGCCATAGTGGCTACTGGCGCTTCGATTGTCGATATGGATTTTTTTGAAGCTTTAGGATTCAAGCATTATCGGGGTACACCCTTTGTTGATGATAAATTGTTGCGTAAACTTTATATCGACCGGATATACGATACTTTCATAGATGAAGAACAACTCCAGGTTTGTGACCGCACGATTAAGAAAATAGCGGATGCTCTTCCTCCACGTTCTTATTCTTCGCGTGAATTTATTTGCGAAATGGGCAAATATTTACAGAAGCACGCCAAAAAGAAGGCCTCTCTGGTCCAGACAGCTTACGAGTATGATGTTCCCATTTTTTGTCCGGCTTTTTCAGATAGTTCGGCTGGTTTCGGCCTGGTGCTCCATCAGCATAAACGCCCGGAGAATCACATTTCCATCGACTCTGTGAAAGATTTCCGGGAATTAACGATGATTAAAATCAAAGCGGGTACCAGCGGCTTATTGATAATTGGCGGCGGTATTCCCAAAAATTTTGCCCAGGATACGGTTGTGTGTGCGGAAATATTGGGCAAGGAAGTACCGATGCATAAATACGCTATTCAAATAACCGTGGCTGACGTTCGTGACGGCGCCTGCTCCAGTTCCACTCTCAAGGAAGCAAATTCCTGGGGTAAAGTGGATTCATCTTGCGAGCAAATGGTTTACGCTGAAGCCACCACCGTGTTGCCTCTGATGGCCAGCTACGCATACCACAAAGGAAGCTGGAAGAAGCGCAAAAGATGGCAATTAGCTGGGATTTTTAATGATAGAAAATCACGGGTATGAATCCCAAAGTAAGCTTTGGAAACCACCTCCGCATCAAGCTGCGGGGTATTATACCCTCCGCTTCGCGGGATAATTCGACCTGCATCAGCGCACTCCGCTTCCGAAGCTTGGGTCTCATTACAGCTTACCAATTCCGCCGTGTGACCTTTAGGTTATACGCTTCGCCCAGCATCCGCCGGGCTTCGCTTTCGGAATTGGAGTTTCACGAATAAAGCTACTTGGTGGAGATGAGGGGGATCGAACCCCTGGCCTCGGCGTTGCGAACGCCGCGCTCTCCCAGCTGAGCTACATCCCCAACCTTTCAGCATTTTCTAGGAAAAACGCCGCCGAGCATATATTATTGCCTGTCTTGGTGTCAAGAAATTGTTGACCTGATTCTTGACTTGACAAAATCATTGAGTTTTTTCTATACTCAAAAAAATTATTTATAATAGAATACCGCTATTAATAATATCGCGGCCATAAAGAGCATGCCTGTTAAATTGTTGGATTCTTTTCCGGCAAAGAAAAAGATAGAAAAATTATTAATTACACCAGGGAGTAAAATACATGGCAAAAATTGATGCTTTTTTTCAGTTGATGCATGACCAGGGCGCTTCCGACCTTCATCTTGTTTCCGGTCAACAACCTGCCATTAGAGTCCTCGGCGAAATTGAACGAATAAAATACGAAACGCTCACTAATGAAACCTTAAAAGTTCTTCTTTACGAAATCACACCGGAACATAAAATTAAGCAGTTTGAAGAAACTGGCGACGTTGACTTTGCATATGAAGTTCCTTCAATCGCGCGCTATCGCGCCAATTATTTCCAGCAAAAATACGGGATGGGCGCCGTTTTCCGGGAAATTCCCAACAAAATCATGACTTGTGCAGAACTTGGTCTTCCCTCAGTGGTGGCAAAATTAGCTACTCTCCCGCGCGGCCTTGTTCTGCTCACCGGCCCCACGGGTAGCGGTAAATCCACTACTCTGGCAGCGATTATTGATGAAGCTAACCGTTTACGTAAAGACCATATTATTACGATTGAAGATCCGATTGAATTTGTTCATCAAAGCCAGGGTTGTATAATTAACCAACGTGAAGTTGGAGTCCACACTAGAAGTTTCGCTGCGGCATTGCGCGGAGCACTGCGCGAAGATCCCGACATTATTTTGGTTGGTGAAATGCGTGATCTTGAAACCATTTCACTGGCTGTAGAAGCTGCCTCCACCGGCCATCTTGTTTTCGCCACAGTGCACACCACCAGTGCGGCAAAAACGGTCGACAGAGTAATTGAAGTTTTCCCTGCTTCCGAACAATTGCAAATCCGCTCCACGCTAGCTGATGGTTTGCGCGCGGTCATTTCGCAAATTTTGTTCAAAAGAATCGACATCAAAGCCCGCTGTGTCGCTTTGGAAATTTTAATTGCCAACTCAGCAGTTCGCAATTTAATCCGTGAATCCAAAACCTATCAAATTCCTTCCATGATGCAGACAGGCAAGAAATACGGGATGCAGCTTATGGATGACGGAATTATGGATCTTTATACCCGCGGCTGGATCAGCAGCGATGATGCTTACATTAAAGCGAACGATAAAGCTAGATTCCGTCCGTTGTTGAAATATCCGCCTACAGACTTTACCGAAGCATAAATTATTGCGCGAGGATAGCTTATGAGAAAACCGGAAATAGACCATATTCTGACAAGAATGCTGGAATCCAATGCTAACATTTCCGATGTTGTCTTGACCGTGGATAAACCTTTTCAAGTCGAAGCGGCAGGCCGATTGGTGGGCGTAGATTTAGAGCCCCCCTTTGAAAAACTGACCCCGTTTCAAACAGAAATTTTCGCTCTAAACTTGATTAATCAGGATCAGCGGCTGATTGAAATGCTAATTAGAGAAGGTTCCTGCGATTTATCTTATGAATTGCCGGGAATTGCCCGTTTCCGTGTAAATATATTTTCACAACTTGGCCACTACTCTATCGTTTTAAGAAAACTCGAAACAAAAATTCCTTCTTGTGCCGAGCTAGGATTACCCGACGCCTATTATCGCATTGTCGCTGAAAAAAACGGAATTGTTCTTATAACAGGCGCAACGGGTACCGGCAAAACAACGTCGCTTGCCGCCGTCATCAATGAAATCAACGAACATAATTCCGTGCATATAATCACATTGGAAGACCCAGTGGAATATACGCACTCGCAAAAAGAGGCCACTATTAACCAGCGTGAGCTAGGCAAAGATTTCGATACTTTCGCCAACGGCTTACGCGCGGCTCTGCGACAAGCTCCAAAGGTAATCCTTGTCGGCGAAATGCGCGACCGTGAATCCGTCGAAATCGCTTTGAATGCCGCGGAAACCGGTCATCTTGTCTTGAGCACTTTGCATACAATTGATGCCGGCCAAACAATTAACCGTATTCTGGGCATGTTCTCCATAGAAGAAGAAAATCAAATACGGACGCGCCTGGCCGATTCCCTCCGCTGGATCGTCTGCCAACGTTTGCTGCCGAAAATCGGCGGTGACCGCGTTGCCGCCTTTGAGGCGCTGGGTACCAGCTTGCGAGTCAGAGACATCATTCTGCATGGCGAATCAGAAGGTAAAACTTTTTTTGATATTATCCAGCAAGGCAAAGCCTTTGGCATGATTACTTTTGACAATTGTATTGTCGGTCTCTATGAAAAAGACTTAATTACCGAAGAAACGGCCAGAGCCTATGCCTCGAACAAATCTAATGTAGGTCGGGGAATTGATGTGATAAAAAGTACCCGCGGCGAAAAAACAACCGATCTGGACAAGCTTGAAGTCGATCTCTTATACGGCAAGATAAAAACCGATCCGTGGAAAGCATAATAAGAAAAATTTAGCTGCGCCCTGAGGGATTACAACAAGGAGATTAAAATGAGTGAAGAAAAATCGACATTGGATGCAACCGGGTCAGGAGAAATAGATTATTCGGGAAGGCCTTTCGGTTACCTCAACCCGGATAGTGAAACAGCCATGATCTGTGAACAAGATCCAACAATCAGAAATAAGATCAGCAAAGCACTCAAAACACTCAATATAGATGTAGTTGAACCGACTACATTTAAAGAAGCCCTGAGATATTTACGTTTTCATATCTTTAATGTAATTGTCGTTGACGAAAATTTCGACACCGGCGTTTGGGAAGTCAATTATGTTCTCAAATATATAGAAAACTTAATTATGCCTGTCCGCCGGCAGATTTTTGTAGTTCTAATCAGTGAAACTTATCCGACTATGGATAACATGCGCGCCTACAATAAAAGTGTTAACTTAATTATTAATAAAAAAGAAATTGCCGAAGCAGCTCTGGTTCTGAAAAAAGAAATTGCGGAAAATTCTGATTTTTATTACCTATTTAAGGAAAATATCAATAAGTTTGGGAAAATTTAATCTTAGCCGATTTTTTTTACTTCGCGCATAATTTTATCAGCCCGGTCTTCAAGACCCATCGCCCTGTAAGCAGAAACCAAACCAAAATAGTAAGGCTTGATGTTTTCATATTTAATTGCCTTCTCAAAGACTGCCGCCGCCTGCGAAAAATATTTTGCCTTCAGCAGCATATTGCCTAAACGATTGCAATATGCTCCAGCGCTGTTATGACCACCATATTGTACAGCCTTCTCATAAGCCTTCAAAGCCTGCTCAATTTGCCCTAAACCAATAAGACTGTCTCCTAACGAACAGTAATAGAGTGGATCTTCCGGACTTAAGGCAATACATTTATCATTTAATCTTATAGCTTCCTGATGATTTCCCGCCTGCTGAAACAAAACAGTTAACTTAAAGCAGTAATTGGCGGCCTGTTCCGGATCAATTTTACCGGCGCGTACATAGGCTTCTTCACTTTCTGAAAATAAGCCCGCGGCAAATAAAGCCTCTCCCCAAAGGCAATAAAAAGCAGGATTGTCGTCTTCCATTCTGATGATTTTTTCATATGTACCGCAGGCCTCTTTAGCTTTGCCTAGCTGAAGATAAGAGTTGCCCAATTCTGCTAACAGTCCGATATCTTCCGGTTGAGCGGTAATTGCTTTTTCGCAAATTTCCACTAATTTGTAGAAATTTTTTTCCTGTTTATAAATACGCACAAGTTCATCAAAAGCAAAGCCCGTAAAAATTTTCCTCTGCAATTCTCTTTCCAACAGCATATTTAAACATTCTATAGCTTTTTCTGCAGCTCCGCTATCATAATAGGCCCAGGCTAACATCAATAAAACGGATTCTTCTTCCGGATGTGCTTTGTTAATCTCTTCAAATATTTTAATCGCTTTTTGATATTGGCCTTGCTGTAAAAGCTTTTCCGCATTTTTAATTTTATTCAGCTTTTTATCTTTCTCGACCATAGTCCCCAAAAAATCACTGGTATGAACCCCAAAACAAGCTTCCGAAACCGATTCCGCGGCAAGCTGCGGGGTATTTATATTGCCCCGCTAAGCTTCGCACGCGGGATAATTCGACCTGCAAGCTTCAGTGCACTCTGTTTCTGAAACTTGGGTCTCATTACAACTTACCAATTTCCCTACACTTCGTTATGAAAATTGGAGTTTCACGACCGTCGCTTTGCGGGATTGTTCAACTTGCCAATTCTGATACGCTTCGCTTTCGGAATTGGAGTTTCACGAATAAAAAAGGGGGAGAAAACTCTCCCCCTCAACGCTAGCAACTGCAAGACGAGCCGCAACCTCCGCCATCAGCCGGAGCAAGGCTGGAAGTTAATTTAAATCCAGACCCGCGCGGCGTACTCACAAAATCAACATTGATCGGCTTTGCTTGATTATAAATATCTTTATCAATAATATACTTTGTGCCTTTTTCTTCAATTACTTCGTCTTCACTTTTAGGCTCATCCAGAACCATGCCCAAAGAGGGGCCGGATCAGCCAAAAGACAAAGTTATTCGAACAGCGGAATCTGTATTCTTATCTTTGAGGAAATCTTTGATTACCTCCGCTGCCTTATCCGTTACTGTAAACATTACATATCCTCCTTCCGGTGATGGATATTTTTCCATCGATATTTTATGTAACTTAGCCATATTTGATGAGTTGTCAATTACATTTTTTCTAAACCTTCGTAATGCATTGTCTTTCCCTGCATTTGAACCACGAAATTTGTTTCCATTGACATTAAATATCGATCTCGCTTATTATCCCCAATACAGCAACCAATAATACAACCGGGGGAATTTATATGAAGAAATTCTTAAACACCATACTTGTCTTTGCCCTCGCCGTGACTGTATCTCCATCTTTTGCGGAAAATTTTACGGTTAAAGGAGACATGGCCTCGACACTGCATTACGAATTGCAGCATCAGATAACTGCCGGGGATGCCATGAAAAAACTAACTTTAAGTTTTGTGATTCCCCAGACCTTTGAATCACCGACATATAAACAACAAATAACCAATTTTAAAATAAACTTTTCTCCGGAGGCACAGGAAAAAACATCAGCTAATGATGCGCGCGGGAACAAGACAATTCTTGCTACATGGACAAACGTCCCCGATAAAATTGATGCTATCGTTTCTTTCGATGCCAAAAATAATACCGGCTTAAAACTTATTGAAACTCAGGCTCCTTTTCCTCTAAACGGCGTTCCTGATGAGATGAAGGTTTATCTACAAGCCACAGCCCAGGTGCAGACAAATGATTCGGAAGTTCGCCAACTCGCTCTCAAGCTGACAAAAGATGTAAAAACCCAATTTGATGCCGTGCAGCAGATTATTTCCTGGGTAGTGGATAATGTTCGTTACGTTAATCCTCCGGCCCAATACGATGCTCTTTACGCACTGCATTCGGGCAAGGGAAACTGCCAAAACTTTTCTCATCTTTCCGCTGCTCTTTTACGCAGTGTGAGAATACCCGTGCGTATCGTCAATGGCATTACCCTAAATCAACCTTTTGATGTTGGCTGGGAAAAAGGTGTTCTTACTTTCAAGATGGGACAAGGAAGGCATTCCTGGATTGAAGTATGGTTTCCTGACCAAGGATGGGTTCCTTATGATCCACAAAATATGCAGTTTTTTGTTTCCAATCGTTTTGTCCGCATTGAAGTCGGAATGGATAATGACGAAACAAAGAATGATGGGTTGGTCCGCTGGATTCAAAGCTCCGACGCCCGCACTAAACCTAAACTACAAGAAACAATCGGCGCGAATTTTCTTTCTGATTCCGTCAATGTCCGGGGAACTCGTCAGGCTTACGGTCCAAAAAATCTTCTTTTAGGCCCAAATGTCCAGGCTGAATTCAAGAAAATTGAAATAGTTCCCCCGCCGCCGCCTATCGTCATCCCCGAAAAGGAAAAGAAAGAGTTACGCTATAATGTCCCTTTTATCTACGGCAATTTGGAATTTCCGGAAAATATCGATTTTGCTTTTCCTCGCGTGACAACTACCACCGGCAGCAATGCTTATGAAATGTCGCGTAACTTTCTTGTGGAAACTGCCGAATACGTAACGACCAAAGCAACACAGTATGCCCAGGTTTTTGTTTTAAAGAAACCGGTTAAAGTGCAAAAAGTTAGTTTGGCTCTGCATAAATTTGGCGGTGAAGGCTGGCTATGGATTGATATTTTTGAAGATAACCAGGGAAAACCCGGCGCTCCTTTATATACATCTGAAATGATAACTTTAGAGCAGCTTTCACTAAAACCCGGTTACCGCTGGCTTGACTTTACCTTTACTAGAGAACAAACTATACTAATGCCCGGTTCTTATTGGATTGCGCTTGGTTTTTCCGGCACTCCTATCATTAATTGGTTTTATACTTACGGTAAGCCGGTTGGTCCCGTCTATGGCACACGCTATAAAGGGGTTTTTCAAAGTGATTGGAGCGGCGCATTGAATTATGAATTTAATTACCGGATAAAAGGATTTACTGTAAAATAAATCATTCTCGCCGGAAAAGAAATTACAGCACCAAGATCAAAATAACCTCATGCCGCTTTTCGCTTTTCTATTAGTTATTCTGGCAGCCACTTTTCATGCTTTGTGGAATTTTGCCGCAAAAAAAGCATCCGGTAATCTTAGCGTAATTTGGATTGGCTTAGTGCTTGCGACAATCGCTATTATTCCTTTTCTGTTTCTTCTTTCACCCGAACAAATATTCGTATCGAAAGCATGGCCTTTTGTTCTGGCAACGGGAATAATTCATGCCGTTTATTTTTTCGCTCTCGCCAAAGCCTACGAGCACGGGGATATTTCTGTCGTCTATCCCATTGCTAGAGGAAGCGGCATAGCCGGTACAGCCATCATAGCTTATCTATTGCTCCAAGAAAAAATATCGTTTATCGGCGCTTCAGGCATTTTATTTATTTGTCTGGGAACGGTTTTTCTTGGGCTAAATAATACTCATCAAAAACGCGGCATCTTTTTCTCACTATTAGTTTCGGTAATGATCATTGCTTACTCGATTGTCGATAAACTGGGGGTCGGCATCATACATCCCTTAGGTTACATATTCGGACTGGTATTATTGACAACAACTTTTTTGACACCTTATATACTGATAAATAAACAGCAAGAATTATTATCGGCGATGAAGAACATGAAAAAATATTCCTTGGTCATAGGACTGGGTTCCGGGGGAACTTACCTCATTATCCTTTTTGTCTTTCAAATGGCCCCGGTCAGTTATGTCGTAGCCGCGAGGGAAGTAGCGGTTGCCTTGGGAGCATTATTAGGCATCTTATTTCTTAAAGAACAAAGTACAGCTCAAAAAATAATTTGCATCATCGGTATTGTGATAGGCATGTTTTTAATTAAGCTGGCATAAATTATATCGATTATTTTATGGAAAACTCAAATTTTTTAATAAAACATTCCCAACTTCTAATTATGCTTTTAAAGACTTAACTAAAAAGCGCCATAGAGCCTTTCTATGTTCATCTTTCGCGTAATTGATGCCGATTCTGGGAGTAGCTAAAATTGATTTTGCCGAAAAACTTTTATAATTTTCGATCCATAATTTACTGCCCAACGTCAAATCCCAACCATTTAAAGATTTGTCAATGTTTAATGCCTGACATATTTTTGCCGGTCCATTGGTGAGCTCGGAGTCTTTTCGTTTCCGACGGGCTTCCATTTCTTTTACTCCAAAAACAGGCTCTATAGCGCGCACAAGTACAGCGCAAGGATTTCCCTCAGCTTCAGTTACCAAATTGAGCATATAGTGCATTCCATAAGTAAAATACACATAGGCATGACCAGGTTTACCGAACATAACAGCATTGCGCGGTGTTTTACCGCGGTGGGCGTGACAGGCGCTATCGGTTTCACCGCAGTAAGCTTCTGTTTCCACGATAATCCCGGAAAGCTCAAGACCATTTATTTGTCGCACTAATTTAGTTCCTAAAAGCGCCTTCGCTACTTCCAGCGTCCCGCGCTCATAAAATTTTCTATTCAATATACGCATGATTAATCAAATACACGAAATAATTTTGTCTGATTTTTTAAAAGGCTGAATCACGGGTATGAATCCCAAAGCAAGTTGCGGGGTATTATATCCCTGCTTATACGGGATAATTCGGCTAATAAATTTTAATTCACTGCGTTCTTAAAATTTGAGTCTCATTACCCTCCGCTTCGTCGGGATAATTCGACCTGCAAGCTTCAGCGCACTCTGTTTCTGAAACTTGGGTCTCATTACAACTTACCAATTCCGACGTGTGACCTTTAGGTTATACGCTTCGCTTTCGGAATTGGAGTTTCACAAAAAAATTTATTTTTAAAGCCTTGGCCTTTTTTAAAGGCCAAGGCACATGATTTAACTAATTATTTTAAATTAGTTTAAGATAATTCTTTACGAGATATTCCGCCGTTTGCAGAGCTCCCTTAGCCGCACCAAGCTTGGTATTGTGGGCCAGGCAAACATATTTAATTCCGTTTTCAATAACCGGATCTTTGCGGATACGACCGACAGTTACAGTCATGCCACCGCCTTTGTCTCTATCCATGCGTGGTTGCGGTCGAAAGGGATCATCGGTAACATCGATAAGATGAGCCGGTGAACTGGGCAAGGCGAGTTCGACAAAATCCTTGCCGTAATTCATCATCGCTTTCTTTACTTGCTCCGGCGAACAAGGTTTTACAGTTTGTACAAAAGCGCAAACCATATGACCGTCGAGCACAGGTACTCGGGTGCAAGTCGCCGTAATACCGAAAGACGCATGCTCGATAGTCTCACCTTTAAACTTACCCAGAATTTTTTGCGGTTCGGTTTCCACTTTCGGTTCTTCACCGACTATATAGGGTATGACGTTCTCGGTCATATCCATAACAGATAAACCGGGCGTTCTTCCCGCGCCGGACATGGCCTGCAATGAAGTCATAACTACCTGCTTTACTCCAAACAAGTCTTGTATCGGCTTTAGCGAAACAACCAGCCCGGCGATGGTGCAATTAGGCTTTGGAGACACAAATCCTTTCCAACCGCGCTTTTTTTGTTGAACTGCAAGTAAGGCCGCATGCTCCATATTCACACCGCCGACAAGTATTGGTGTATCAGATTCATAACGGAATGCCGATGCTGTGCTAATAACTGGTGTAAACTTAGCGTATTTTGGCTCCAACTCTTTTGCCGCAGATGCATCCATAGTAGAAAAAATAATATCCACCGAAGCCGGATCAAAATCAGCGGCATCTTCCACGGGAAGTTCGCCTATTTCCTGCGGCAGTTCTTCCGTACACCACCAGCGCGAAGAACCGTTAGCGTCTTTTAAAGCTTCCCGATATTTTTTCCCGGCAGAACGCTCGGACGCCGCCAGTTTAGTAATCTTGAACCAGGGATGACCGGTCAAACTGACTATCGCCTGCTGACCAACTATACCGGTTGCGCCGATAATGGCAATTCTTAACATTATTTAATAACCTCCATGTTATTTTACATTCACTCTAAATTCAATTTTTTCCCATGTTTGCCGCCAAGATAGTTCTTGTTCTTTCTATATCTGCGGCTATTTGTTTCTTCAATTTTTCAGGACTACCAAATTTGATAATATCTCTCAACTTCTCCACAAAATGAATATCCAGTCTTTTCCCTCTCAGGTCGCCGGAAAAATCAAGTAAATGAGCCTCAAAAGTAAAAGTATAATCGGCAAAGGTCGGTTTTTCTCCGATGTTTAGAGCCGCCCGGTAACGATTGCCTTCCCCAAAAGCAAAAGCTGCATAAATGCCCGGCGGTGGAAGCAAATCCTTTTCCGGTTTTAGATTAGCCGTAGGAAAGCCAAGCTCAACGCCGCGGCCATGACCCGTCACCACAATACCGGCGACATTATACCATCTTCCCAGCAAATTGGTTACTGTCTTAAAATCACCTTTAATAATCAAATTTCTGATGAGAGTGCTACTAACCACATTTTCTCCCACCTTAAAAGCGTCAATTACCTCAACCGCAAAACCCAGTTCGCGACTGGCGCTAATCAAATAATCACTGTTGCCCTTTTTCCCCTGACCAAATGTGTAATCATGGCCGACAATAATCTTTTTTATTGCCAGCTTTTTATGGAGAAACCTCTGGACAAAGTCCTCAGCAGTAATCCGGGAATAATCCCTAGAGAATGGAACTACCAGGGTACCGTCAATTCCGCACTTTTCCAGAATTTGCAGTCTTTCTTCTAGAGTAGTTATAAGAAAAAAGGGCCGGATTTCCGGATGGAGGACCATTTTGGGATGCGGATCAAAGGTAATTACCAGTGATTTTGTCCCAGCACTTCTGGCCTCAGCCGCAAGTTTGCGGCAAATGAACTGGTGACTTAGATGTACGCCGTCAAAGTTGCCGATGGTGACAAAAGAGCCGCGAAAGTCCCCGGTTATATTTTCTATTCCATTAAATACAATCATTCTTTTCTTACCACTCCTTACTATAATTAGCGCGGTAACATAGCATTTTAGGAATTAATTTCAAGTCATTTTATCTTGACAAGAATGTGTTGATCGGTATAGTGCACTTTTCGCGTGCCGAAGTGGCGGAATTGGTAGACGCGCTAGGTTCAGGGTCTAGTGGGTGTACGCCTGTCCGGGTTCAAATCCCGGCTTCGGCACCAAATTTTTTATCTGCTTTATAGCGAGTAAAGCCCTCTATGCCATCAATACATGAGAATTTAACTTGACGCTTAAGAACATTTTCCTTATCTTATCCTTACAACAAAATTACTTCTCAGGAATCACGGGTATGAATAAAGCAAACTTTGGAAACCGATTCGCAAGCTTGCTGCGGAGTATCATACCCTCCGCTACGCGGGATTGTTCAACTTACCAATTCCGACGCGCTTCGCTTTCAGAATTGGAGTTTCACGAATAAAATGATTGAAAGCCTGCTTAACAATTTAACTTTATACCTGCACGAATCAGTATTACTAGCGTTTCTTGCGGCGTATATCGGCGGAGTTTTGATAAGTTTTACCCCTTGCACCTATCCGCTTATTCCAGTAACCGTTGGATTTATCGGAGCACAAGGTTCAACATCCAAACTTCGCGGCTTTGTTCTTTCGGTTTTTTATGTCTGTGGACTTGCCTTCACCTATTCTATTTTAGGCGCGGTAGCTGCGTTATCCGGTAAACTCTTCGGGCAAATGCAGACCACCACCTGGACATATTTCATCATGGCTAACCTTTGCCTTTTTATGGGTTTGGCTATGCTGGACGTTTTTACAATTTCGTTGCCTATCCCGCAAAAACTCGCAAAGTTTTCGGGTAACAAAAAAAGCTTCTTCAGCAGTTTTTTAATTGGCGCCACATCCGGTGTTGTCATCGGCCCCTGCACGGCGCCGGTTTTGGCTGTTTTATTAGGCTATGTCGCCATGCGCAACAATCTTATGCTGGGCATGAGTCTGCTTTTTGTTTTTGCCTTCGGCATGGGAACGCTACTGATTATCGCCGGAACTTTTGCCGGCCTGATTGCCGCCCTGCCCCGTTCGGGAATTTGGATGACAAAAATAAGTCATGTCTTTGGGTGGATATTAATTGGGGCTGGAGAATATTTTCTTTACACTGCGGGTGCACTGTCCATTTAAAAAAACGAGGGTTTAATGAATAAAAAAATAATTGCACTTTTGATAATTACGCTGGTGCTGATATTCAGCATGGTCACGCTGTCTTTCGGACAGTTTATCCCTAATGCCCCCTTTAAATCGGACAAGGTAATCGCTCCGGATTTTTCTTTAAAAGATCTGCGAGGTAAAAAATTCAAATTAAGCAATTATTCCGGCAAACCGGTTTTGTTGTTTTTCGGAACTACCTGGTGCCCTTCCTGCCGCGCCGAAATACCTGCCTACAAAAATATATATGCAACCTATTCGAAAAGCGGGCTGGAAGTAGTCTACATAGATATAACGGAACCGGTGGAAAAAGTGGCGCGTTTTGCCAAGACTAATTCACTCCCTTATCGGGTGTTGATTGATGAAGACGGAAGTGTTGCTGATAATTACGGCATTACCGGTGTGCCGACACTGGTTCTCATCGATAAGGAAGGATATGTCGCTAAAATTAGCCATCGCACAGCGGATTTGCCGCTAAACAAGCTCTCCCCGGCTAAAAAATAGACTATATAAATTTCATTAAAAAAGTAGAGAAGAAAAAATGACAGATAAAAACTGGCTGCAAAATCTCACTAAATCGGAGAAAGACTCCTGGATCGGCGGTGTTTGCGGTGGTTTAGGCGAACACACTTCCATCCCTTCCTGGACCTGGCGTTTGCTGTTTTCGCTACTTTTTGTTTTTTATGGTACTGGTTTACTAATTTATATTCTGCTTTGGATTTTTCTTCCGCCTACACCAAAATCTAAGGATTAATAATGAAGTTAAAAGATGAAATTTATGTCTACGAATGGACAAACTATCTTGATAACAACTGCAACAGCTACTATATAGGCGGTAAAGTGCAGGCGTTAATTGATCCGGGATTGACCCGTTATTTGCCAGATTTACTCAATCAGATGTCCGCCGACGGCATTAAGAAAGAAAATATTCGTTACATTATCAACACCCATTCGCATCCCGACCATCTTCAGGGATCTGAACTTTTTGATCCGGATACAGTCAAAATCGCGCTGCATGAGAAAGAACTCGAATTTTTAAAGGGAGTCGGCGGTGAGATATACGGCCTTTTTGGAATTACTGTTCCCCAGATGCAGATAAATTTCCCGTTGGAGGAAGGCGATGTTAATCTAGGTGATCAATCTTTTAAAATAATACTCGCCCCAGGCCACTCCCCGGGCTCTATCGGCCTTTACTGGCCGGAGCAAAAAGCTTTATTTTGCGGCGATGTAATCTTCGAGCAAAATGTCGGGCGCACCGATTTTCCCGGTGGCAACGGTTCGCTTTTAAAAAAGAGCATTATTTCTTTTTCCCAACTCGATCTGGAGTTGCTTTTTCCTGGACACATGGGTATTGTTGAGGGCAGGGAAAAGGTTCAGGACAATTTTAATATCGTTACCCAAAATATTTTCCCCTATATATAGCGCTGTGGCTTTTGGAGGATAAGCGGCAATGGCCAATGAAGTAAATAAAGTAATTTACTCCATGATTGGGGTAAGTAAAATTTATGAAAAAAAGCCGGTGCTCAAAGACATTTACCTGTCTTATTTTTACGGAGCTAAAATCGGAGTTATCGGTTTAAACGGTTCTGGCAAAAGTTCTCTCCTCAAAATATTAGCCGGAGTAGATCAGGATTTTCTCGGCAAAACAATTCTTTCCGCAGGTTATACTGTAGGCTATCTGGAACAGGAACCGCGTCTGGATGAAGCAAAAACGGTGCGTCAAATCGTGGAACAAGGTGTACAAAGCACCATGGACTTGATCCACGAATATAATAAAATAAATGAACAGTTTGCCGAGCCGATGTCGGATGAGGAAATGGCCAAATTATGCGATAGGCAGGCCGCCGTGCAGGAAAAACTCGACGTACTTGATGCCTGGGATATAGATTCACGGCTGGAAATGGCCATGGACGCCCTGCGTTGCCCGCCCGGCGATACACCGATTAAAGTTCTTTCCGGCGGTGAAAGGCGCAGGGTTGCTCTTTGCCGACTTTTACTGCAGAAACCAAGCATATTGCTTTTGGATGAACCGACCAACCATTTAGACGCCGAATCTGTCGCATGGCTGGAACATCACCTGCAAAAATATGAAGGCACCATCATTGCCGTTACTCACGATCGCTATTTTTTGGATAATGTCGCCGGGTGGATTTTGGAGTTGGACCGTGGACAAGGTATCCCCTGGCAGGGCAACTATTCTTCCTGGCTGGAACAAAAACAAAACCGCCTGAAGAGTGAAGAAAAGACAGAAGGCGAAAGAATCAAAACTCTGGAACGCGAATTGGAATGGATTCGCATGTCGCCCAAAGGGAGGCACGCCAAATCCAAAGCGCGCATTAGCGCTTATGAAGAGTTATTAGGACAAAATCAGGAAAAAGAATCTAAAACGCGGGAAATTTTTATCGCGCCCGGTCCGCGTTTGGGCGATCTCGTCATTGAGGCACAAAATGTCAATAAAGCTTACGGCGATAAACTGCTTATGGAAGGCATGACTTTTTCACTGCCGCCGGGCGGTATTGTCGGAATTATCGGCCCCAACGGAGCCGGCAAAACAACCCTTTTCAAAATGATTACCAGCCAGGAAAAACCAGACGCGGGTAATATCCGAATTGGCGATACGGTAAAACTTGCTTATGTCGACCAGAGCCGCGATGCACTTGATCCGGATAAAACAATCTGGGAGATGATTTCCGACGGACAGGATATCGTCATGATCGGAACCAGACAGGTGAATTCACGCGCTTACGTTTCCCGATTTAATTTTTCCGGCACCGATCAGCAAAAAAAAGTGGAAACGCTTTCCGGCGGCGAGCGCAACCGTGTCCATCTGGCGCGAATGCTCAAAGAAGGAGCCAACGTGCTTCTGCTTGATGAACCGACCAATGATCTTGACGTTAATACTTTGCGGGCGTTGGAAGACGCGCTCGAAGGCTTCGCCGGCTGTGTTGTGGTCATCAGCCACGACCGCTGGTTTTTAGACAGAATTTGCACGCATATTTTAGCTTTTGAAGGTGAAAGTAAAACTGTCTGGTTTGACGGCAACTATTCCGAATACGAAGCCGACCGCAAGAAGAGATTAGGTGCGGCGGCCAGCCAGCCACACCGGATAAAATACCGCCAGCTCACCCGAAGATAGTACCACTTCTGAATCAAAGCGCTATCTTTGTTCTAGAAATGGTATAAGAAGCATCCATTCTGTCATTACCCGGCCTGACCGTGTAATACAGCCTTGCCTTCTTCGTCATTCCGGCCCTGCATACGCCGGGTTTCACTCCGGTCGGAATCCAGCCATCTCAGTGTCATTGCGAGGGAGAGTAACGACCGAAACAATCTTAATTTTTCTTTTTCTGGATTCCCTTGTCTCGCCCATGCTCGCAAGGGAATGACAAGGATGAATTGCACCCTCCCTCAGTCCCTCCCCTCGAGGGAGGGAAGAAATATGTGTCTCGATTTGCGCTTAATAAGTGATACATCAAAGATGGGAATCAGAAAGAGAGGAGGCGGGCTGAAACCCCGCCTCCTCAACTCACATGACTTAAAAATAATACTGACTATAAACTATTTTTTTGAGCCGGCCTTGGGCGCCATGGGCATCTTGGGAGCGGGCGTCGCGGTAGCTTTCACATCCAGCAGCTCCACTTCAAAGATCAGCGTCGCGCCGCCGGGAATGATCGGGGGTCTGCCTTGGGCACCATAAGCGATTTCGGAGGGGCAAACCAGTTTGGCTTTGCCGCCGACTTTCATCATGCCGACACCTTCTGTCCAGCAGGGAATGACCCGATTAAGCGGAAATTCCAAGGGCTGGCCGCGCTTGACGGAACTGTCAAATTCCTTGCCGTCAATCAAAGTGCCGGTATAATGAACTTTGACGGTATTCGATGCCTTAGGCTGAGCGCCAGAGCCTAGCTTAATTTCCGTATAAATCATGCCGGAAGCGGTTTTCTGCGCACCTTTTTCGGAAGCGGCTTTTTCTAAAAACGGTTTGGAGAGTTCTTTTTGTTTTTCAGCTACTCTAAGCATACGGGCTTGGGCCAGCAGGCCGAGTTTCTGCATGTTTGCTTCCGGTTCAGCCGCAAGCTTCTTGCCGGCGGCTGCGTCGGAAATGCCCTGTTGAACATATTTCAACTCTTCGGGGGACAGGTCGAAAACGGACACCTGTTTGTTGAGATGAACGCCTAACGCATAGAAGGCTTTCTGGTCTTCTGTTTTCGGTGACTGGGAACAGGCCGGTATGGCCAGAAGGGCGACAAAAACGGTAATCATCAATTTACGCATAACAATCCTTTCTTTTCTTGTTAAATTTAAATATTGATCCTTGCCTTAAGACAAAAAATCTACTCGGAATGGGGAACATCTGTTATTATATACATTTTGTCAAGCAATTGATGAGGACAGAGGGTCGAATTCAGCAGCGAGCGAATATCGAATGATATTATTCCTTAAGAATCGAAGATTCTCCGCGGCTAGCAGCGGAGAGCTTCCATCTACCTTTGACTTTTTCACCTTTAATCATCAAGCGCGATCTGAAAACCTTTAACTGTGCTTATCATTTCGCACTAAGAGAGACATCTTGTTTTTTAGATTCCTCTTCGCTTTCGCTCATCGAAATGACAACGTTGATTATTTTTTTGCCATTGTATTTTTTGTATATGTTCAGCGTATTGTTACTTTACGGGATTTTAATTTTCCTTTTCTCCGTTTGAGGATGCGGCCGGTAAAATATAGCGATGTTGCCGATAATTCCTATAAGCTCGCTTTTTGTGGCTTGCGCGATTTCCGCGGATATTTCTTTTTTGGCTTCTTTGAATTCGCCGAATTTTACTTTAATCAACTCGTGATCATTTAAGGCAACTTCAGTGGACGCAATCAATTGACTGCTAACGCCATTTTTCCCTACAATCACCACCGGCTTTAAATGATGCGCCAGAGAACGCAAATATTTTCTTGTTGAGCCTTTCATTTTTTCCATGACCTTCCGGTTTCAATATTTATTGTTACATAATATATCATTATTCAAACACTTACAAGATCAGACAAAAAACCAGGCATAGTTAAAACGCAACCGGCCACATTTAAAGGTACAGATAAAATGTAATATTTCTTGATTTCGCTATCTTATTTTGTTTATAACAATACAACACACACATTACAATCAAGTCTGAACTGCAAAATATTTAACAAATTCAGTCAGTTGTATGTCACGTGAAAAAAGATGGAAAGGGTAAATGAAAAGAAGGTGCATCAATGGAGGAAGTTGGCTTAGTTAATGAAAGTGTCAAAGCGAAAATCATATCTCTCACAGAGGCTCAATCAAAAAAATTATTAAAAAATTACGGGGTACCGGTTGTGGAAGAAACCATTGCCCCGACGATAGAGGACGCAGTTGTTCAGGCCGGCATTATCGGCTTTCCTGTTGTAGTAAAGGGTCTGGGAACGAAACTGACTCACAAAACGGAAAGGGGTCTCGTAAAATTGAATTTGCGCTCTGCCGTGGAGGTTGAGCGCGCCTGTCTGGAAATCAGAAAATCAGCCGGAGAGGATTTAGAAGGATTTTTATTACAGCCGCTAATTGAGGGAAAGCGGGAGTTTGTTGCCGGTTTGTTTCAGGATGAACAATTCGGACCTGTGGTGATGTTCGGATTAGGCGGCGTATTTACGGAAGCACTGGCGGATGTGGTGTTCCGCATCGCTCCCTTCGATGAGATTCAGGCCAAAGGCATGATGGATGAGATTTTGTCCCGCAAACTCCTGGGCGGTTTTCGCGGTGAAGCTCCTGCCGATAAACAGCAATTAATGAAGGTATTATTGGGTTTATCAAAACTTAGCGTAGAGCGCCAGGATGTGAAAGAAGTGGATATTAATCCCCTCTTGATTGCTCCCGATGGCCGTGTGACAGCCGTCGATGCTCTTGTGGTTATCAGTCAAGACAATGCATCGGTTGACAGCGATTTGAACAAAGAGCGGACACCTCAGGAAATCAAAGCCATCAATGCCGCCCTCGACACGATGATTCACGCGAAGAGTATTGCGGTCATTGGCGCGATGCGCCCGCGCAAGACAGGTTTTCGCGGCATGTTCGGATGCATTAAGGATTTTGGTTTTCCGGGAAAACTCTATCCGATAAATCCCAAGGCCAAAGAAATAGATGGCGTTAAAACATATCCCTCCCTTGTTTCATTGCCCGGGCCTGTTGATCTTGTTGTTATTTCCGTTCCGGCGCCATATGTGCCTGACGCGCTTAGAGATTGCGTCGCCTCCGACAGTAAAAACGTCCACATTTTTTCTTCCGGCTTCAAAGAAACGGGCGAGGAAGAAGGTTTGATGCTCCAGGCCGAAATTGAAAAAATAGCCGCGGAAGGAAAACTCAATGTCATCGGTCCCAATTGTATGGGATTTTACGTGCCCAAATCACGCATCGTGACATGGATCGCGCCTCCCGAGAAAAGCGGCCCTGTTTCCTTTATTACTCAAAGCGGAGGGCACGCGCAGGATTTTACCAATTACGCCAGCGTACATTTCGGTATTTATTTTAATAAGGTCATCAGTTTTGGCAATGCCCTGACGCTGGATAGCACCGATTTTCTCGAATATCTGGCCCATGATGACGAAACTAAAATTATTACAATGTATCTGGAGGGCATAAAAAACGGACGAAAGCTGTTGGAATTGATTACCAAGATTAACCGAAAAAAACCGGTCATTATTCTAAAAGGCGGTTTGACAGAATCGGGCGCGAGGGCGGTATCATCACATACCGGTTCCATGGCCGGCGGCGAGAAGATATGGAATGCCTTTTTCAAACAGAGCGGTGCGGTAAGAGTAAGCTCATTGGAGGAAATGGCCGAAGTCACAGAAGCTTTTCTAAATTTAGGCAAGACTCACGGCCGCCGGGTGGCTGTTATCGGAACCGGCGGAGGTATCGGTGTTGCGGCAGCGGATAGCTGTGCTCAGGCAGGGTTGGACCTTACCGTATTGCCGCAGGAAGTCACCCAAAAACTTCGGGAATTCATACCTCCCGCGGGAAACATGATCCGCAATCCCATTGATGCGTATATATTGTTTGTTGAGCTCCCGGCTCTGGGAAAAACGCTGGAATTACTCTCTTCTCAATACATTGATATGTTCGTTATTTCTCTCCACCTCGAATGGCTGTATAATTTTGATAACGGCGCCCAAATTAAAAACATCGCTACATACATAGCGCAATCGGCGCGAAAGCGCGCCAACGGAAAACCGTTGGTTGTTGTCTGGCGGCAATATCAGCCCGACCCGAAATACGCGAAGAAGCGTATCATGCTGGAAAAGATAATGCAGGAAGCAGGCATTCCGATCTACGAAGGCTTACAACGGGCAGTATTTGCGCTTTCCAAGCTGGCTGAATATCATGAGTTTAAGAAAAAGAATAATATGTAAAAAAGATTGGCGGATTGAATTGAGAGTTAGGAGTCAAGCCGATCATGGCAGCAAGCTTTGGAATGGTTTTTCAAAACTTGCTTTGGGGTTCATACCCGTGATTTCTTGTAAATTTCCCGCCTGTGGCCGATTCTGAGAATGAGAATATCGTTATCGATAACAGCAAATATTACCCTGTAATCTCCCACTCGCATTTTTCTTAATCCGGCAAATTCACCTTTGAGAACCGGATATGATTCAGTACGTTCAGAGAGATCCTTTTCGATTTTATCAAGAATCCGGCGGCGTGCCTCCTTTTTATCGAGGCGGCTGAGGTCTCTTTCAATGGATTTCTTGTATTTGATATTAAAGGCCAAGAGTTTTCCTCAACTCTTTTCCTGAAATAACCACATCTTTCGGATTTCTCAAACGGTCAATGGCGATCCGCAAATCAGCAAAATCTTCAATATATGCCTCCAATGCTTTTTGGACATGAAAAGAACGCGGCCTTTCCGTTTCTTTCGCGATATCGTCAAGATGCTTTGTTAATTCGTCAGGCAGGCGGATAGATACTGTAGCTCTCATAATATACCCCTTTAGATTACTTGTGATACATTGTATACGATTTATGACATGTATGCAAGAACTATTTTTTCAGATCAGATGATTACCGAAGACATGGCGGATTTAATTACAAAACACCACTTGATACACTAGAAAAAGTTGCTGAATTCGGTAGCGAGCGCACACTGAATGATATTGTTCCTTAAGAATAGAAGCTCTCCGCAGCTTGCCGCGGAGAGCTTCTATATAGTGAGCTAGTACAACCGTACCTGATATTTCCTAGATTAAAACCACCAGAAAGCTAGAACCATACCCTTTGTCATTCCGGGTAAGTGAAACACGACCCGAAATCCAGTATTTTCTAAAAAAGTATGAAAGCCGGGACCGGTGAGGGTTTACAAGGTTATTACTGTTAATTGTCAAGAGAAAAGATTTGACTCTCTTTTAACCCTCATTAATCAAATCTACTTTTAGATTTATTTTTTTCGGTATCGGTAAATTCATCTTTTTTTATATCGATTAATTTGTTTGTAGTAATTTTGACAGTATATCCATTCGGGCTTGAATATCTCCAACCAAAAGGTATCCCAGTCAGTTCCGGCATGTTATATCTTTTCCTGAATTGTTCGACAAACTCATCGGCACCCATTTCTGATGCTGAAAAGATATGATCCACCAATTTACCACTGAGAGATATTCTTGTTACTTTGTTAATTGGCGCATCAGCGCTAATATATCCTTCATAAAAATTATATCCTTTAATAACATCAAATTTTCTTTGGATGGCAAAACCCCTATTACTGGTTAGTAAGGAGGGAAAGTCAAAAGCGGAAACCAGGTTTTTACCAGCTCTTGTTCCTTTTCCACCAAATATTTCTTCCTCCCCCTGAGCAACTCCAGCCAGAAAATCCGCGCGTACCTTCTCCGAATCTCCTACTGGACTGACTTTCCAACCACTATAAGGGCCAGCATTCTCAACATCCAACAATTGTTCCATTATCTTTTTCGCCTCGTAAACATCCATGCCAATATACATGCCTTTAATAATCAACAGTTTCTCGGAAGAAATGTCCGCATTTTGAGCGCTTGCAATGGTTATATTATTAAGTAACAAAATAAGAAATGTGGCAAATATAATAAAATAACCGTTTTTCACTAAACTAAATCTCTTTTCTATCTCCCGTTTATTCATATTGTTACCCCCCTTTTTGCATAGTTAAAAAATTAGAGTTGATAAGACATTGCTGGTTCATGGTTGAACTATAAGAATTTCGGTCTTGAATGTCAAGGAAAGCTTGGCCGCAAAATGTGGAGTGTGTGGTGTCGATGTCTGCTGTCATATGTGATTTGTGTTTATTTGTGAAACTCCAACCGCCGGAAATATAGGAATAGCAAGGGATTGCGGACGGTGTCAATTAATTACAACCATCCCTGATTATTTCCTTGGTGCGGGATTTCGATATCCTTCGGCTACAAGCCCGCAAGCGGGACGGGTTTTTTTAATCATCTTCATGGCTTCGCAATGATGTCATTAACCCAGAATTTTCTGCATCCACTTCCAGATCGCCCTGAAGGTCTCGTCTCTGTTCACTTCGTTGAAGTTCTCATGATAGTTCTTTTCATGGACGATTAATGTCAGGAGCTTTAATGGAATCGAATATAAGGCTTTCTTACTGCCCTGGGGGTCGGCAAGTTGATCTTCGCCGGCCAGGACGGCAAACAACGGGAAACGTTCCCATGTCCTCATGTTTTCAATCACCCACGCCTGGGTCTTTTCGCTCTCCACGCCCAGTTTTGCAGAAACCGTTGTCCCCCGCAAGCCGATTGCCTCGTCATAATGGTGACGGGCGGTAATCTTCTCGTCATGGGTTAGCACGTCCGTAAGGGCAGGGGGTTTGACGGCGAAGGTTGGATGGACCACCGCTATTAACTTGGCAATCTTTTTCATGATGGCCGAGATATTGACCCTGTTTTCCAGCCAGGGAGAGGAAACGATGAATCCCTTGATATCGGTCTTTTTCGCCAGAGTCAGGGCGTACTTCAGGGCGATGAGTGCACCATTGGAATGGCAAATGATAAAGATCGGGGCTTTCGGATGGCGCTCTTTCACCCAGGAATAGAATTTGTGTATATCAGCGACATATTCGTCGTAGGAATTGATATGGAAAAAAACCTTCCCCTTCTCATTGTATTTCGGATAGGTTCCATGCCATCGCAGATCCGGGGCATAGGTGGCAACACCCTTCTCCTTGAAATACATGGCCGGCGTCACCCAATCACCGCCATGCGCCATGCCTCCGTGAATACCGATCATCACAGCCTTGACCTCCCCGTCCGGCAACCATTCATAGACGAGGAGTTTTGTCTTTGCATCAGCTTGAAATAATTCAGTTTTTGTTTCGGAAAAATTCATAAACCATCCTTTATGTCTTTTTCGACCATCAGTATTTTGTAATCCAGTGTTCAAATATGCAAAATTGATGAATATGTCAATATCTGATCGCTTTTTGTCGAATTATTTCGCGTCCGGGGATAAGTTGGGAGTTGTCCCTCCCTAATACATGCAGTTATTTTTCGGCCTTTTTTTCTGAGTGCTGAAAGATGATCACTGATAACACTTTTCCGAAAACATCTTCTGGATGAATATTAAAAATTCCGTCATTCCTCATTTCTCACTTTTTTCGGATCGATTTTCCGAACAAACCTTTAGGTGTCCAGACAATGACCACTGCCAGAAGGATTCCGAAAAACAGTTTATGTCCGGTTTCAAAAAATTGCTTAAAAATAAATTCATCCAGCCCGGTGATCAGCAGTGCCCCGATGCTGGGGCCAATCAAAGTACTCATACCACCGAAGAGAGAAGCCACAATCGGCATGACCGACCAGGATCCGTCGAAGGCTGAATCAGGGGTCAGAAAATGGACGTAATGGGCATAAAAAGCCCCCATCAAAGACGTGCAGAAGGCCGAAACCATCAAAGTCAGAAGCTTGGTCCGGAAAACAGGGACCCCGATTCCGGCGGCTGTTTCCTCGTCTCCATGAACGGCCGACATGGCTAGGCCGGTATTCGAATACCGGAGGAAATAGATGACCAGATAGACGGCCAGCATCAAAAAAGCCGCCAGATAGTAATTGGTGGTCCGCGAAACATAAAAGTCCAGGGTTATGGATCCAATATGGATTGCCGGCAAAGAGGGAATATTAAACAAGCCCTGAGAACCTTCAGTCAGCCAGGTTAGGTTTAAGGTAAGCAACTTTACCACTTCCGCAAAACCCAGAATCGCTAAGGCGAAATAGGGGCCGCGGAGTCGAAAGGCTGGAGTACCGATGACTATAGCCGCTATAACCCCGAAGAAGGCGGCGATGATCATGGCCAGGAAAGGATTCAACCCGGCATTGAGCACCAACAGGGAGGAACCGTAGGCTCCGATACCGAAAAAAGCCGCATGACCAAAGGAAACCTGGCCGCAAACCCCGGCCAATAAATTCCATGATAATGAAACGGCCCCCAATATAAGGGCGATAATAAAAATACTCAGATAATAAGGATTGAAAGAAACGATGAAAGGCAGGATCAGCACAAAACCAAAGGTTAGGAACGCTGCTGTTTTTTCAGTTATTTGGAAAAAATTGCCCAGTTTCATTTAGCCTCTCTTTCCAAATAAACCGGAAGGCCTGACCAGCAGGATAATCAAAAAAAGGGTGAAACCGAATAACTCCCGAAAGGATGAACTGACAAAGGTTACCGTTAAGGCCTCCCCTACACCCAGAATCATTCCGGCCACAATTAACCCTGGAATAGAGCCCACTCCGGCCAACACGGTCAGGATAAAGGCCTTAACCGTAATATGCATGCCGGTTGTGGGGCTGACAAAAGACAACATACCCAGCAATGGCCCTGCCAACCCAGCCAGAATACCGCCGATACTGAAGGCCATAAGATCAACCCGTTCCACATTAATCCCCGATAAGGCCGCTGCATCCCTATCGATGGCCGTAATCCGAATCGCTTTCCCTGTTTTCGTCCGGCGCAGAAACAGATGGAGAGAAAAAACACCGGCAAAGGATATGACGAAGGTTACTATTTCACCCAAACTGATGTATATCCCGGCCAGTTGAATGGGTTTTTCCATCCAGTGGACGCTGATACTCCGAAGGTCGGCCGACCAGAGCTGGAGATAGAGGTTGGAAAGAAAGATCCCGATCCCAAATGTTAAAATCAGGGTATTCAATTCCACAGTGGTACGGATCCGTTCGATAAAGACCCGGTAACTCAGAAATGAAACCCCGCCGGCCAAAAGGGCGGCGACCGGCAGGGCCAGGAGAGGATTCACCCCCAATTTAACCAACATCCAATAAGCAATATACCCGCCCAGAACCAAAAACTCTCCGTGGGCCATATTGATGATTTGCATAATCCCGAAAACAAAGGCCAGGCCCAGACTGAAGAGGGCATAGTTCCCCCCATCAAGCAGACCGGAAAGGATGGATTGTATAATCGTGGTGTTGGAGATCAAGGTCTTTTCCTATGAGCCTTTCGTAAATTTAGGTGTCTGATACTGATAGACCAGTCATCTTATCCGACGACAACTTCATATAAATAGAGGAGGTCAACCGTCCCGGCTGACCTCCTGACCGGGTTTATTGTCCACCCCAGGCAACGCCCGGATACTGGGCAGTCCCTTTGGCCCGATCCTTGGGGAAAATAACGACCTGCTCCCCTTTCTGGGTCTGAAACAGGACGGCGGTAAAATAGCGGGGCTCACCCTTCTCATCAAAGGCCACGCGTCCTAAAGGTCCAACAGTATCCAGGGCCCGGAGGGTATTTCTGGTTTTTTCAGGACTGTAGGTTCCGGTCTTTCCTCCCCCCTTGACGATGGCCTCCAGCATATATTTGCCGGAAAGGTAACCCAGCATGGCGATATAGGAAGGGTCTTCATTGTAGCGGGCCTTATAATTGGCCACGATCTCGGCCTCTTCCTTCTTGGCCTCTTTAGGGGCGGTGCCCATCTCCCAGATAGAGGTGCCATAAATAAATTCGCTCATCGGCCCTAATTCCCGGACAAATTCCGGGGTGCCGATACCCCAGGCCCCGACGTAGGCCTTGACCGGCAGGTTAAGGATCTTGGAATCTTTGATGGTACCTACATAATCCTCGAAATAACCTTCCACCAAAAGGACTTCACAGCCGGCATCTTTGACCTTAAGCAACATGGGTTTATAATTCGTGGTCCCCTTTTCAAATTTTTCGAAGACCGGGACATCAATCCCTGCTTTCTCCAACAGGTCTTTTACCGCCCCGGCGATTTCTGTGGTGGCCGAAAGGCTGTTGTAAAGCACACCCACCTTCCTGGCGGCAAAGAGATCCTTGATCGCCCCGGCTTGGGCCAAGGCATAACCCGGCATATTATTGAGGCGGAAGAAGTTTTTGAATTTCTTGGCCGTCAGTTTGCTGTCCACTGCCCCGGTGGTTAAATAAGGGGTGTCGTATCGTTCAGAGGCTTCCGAGGCCGGTCCGACCAGGTTCGAACCGTATCCGCCGACAATGGCATTAACCTTATCCACACCTGCTAATTTTTCAACGGCAGATACGGCCTTTTGAGGATTGCTCTCATCGTCATAAACCACCAGATCCACCTTGACCTTGGCTTTTTTTTCAAATTCCTCGGCCGCCAAACGTATTCCCTTGATCTGTTCGATTCCGTGTTTGGCCAGGCTCCCGGACTGCGGTGCGTGAGCACCGAGTTTTATAGCCGGCGCAGCCCAAGCCGTTCCCATCCCGAAAATCACCGTCAACCCTAAACAACATAGCTTTTTTTTGATCCTCGATCCCATGTTTGTTCCTCCTTTGTTTAAAGACCCAGATAGGCCTGTTTTATGTGAACATCCTCCTGCAAAGCAGCGGCTTCTCCTTCCATGACCACAGTTCCTCTTTCCAAGACATAACCATATTGGGACGCTGAAAGAGCTGCCTTGGTGTTCTGTTCTATCAAGAGCACGGTCGTTCCGGCCAGGACAATTTTTTTGATGGATTCAAACACCTCCCTAACAATAAACGGGGCCAGTCCCAGGGAAGGTTCATCCATCATTATCAACTTGGGGGAAGCCATTAAACCACGGCCAATAGATACCATTTGTTGCTCTCCTCCGGAAAGAGTTCCACAAAGCTGTCCCTTTCGTTCGGCCAAATGTGGGAACAAGTCATAAACCCAAGCCAAACGTTCTTTTACAATCCTTTGATCCGAGATCCGGTAAGCCCCCATTTCCAGGTTTTCCTGGACGGACAGTGGTGCCCACAGACGACGGCCTTCGGGAATCATGGTCATCCCAAGTTTCACAATCTGGTGGGTTTTCTTTCCCTGAATTTCCTGGTCTAAGAACCACACCTTTCCGGCAACCGAAGGAATAATCCCGGTAATAGAACGCAACAAAGTGGTTTTCCCGGCACCATTGGGTCCCAGAATGCAGGTCATCGCTCCCGGCTTTACCTGAAATGAAATCCCTTCCAAAACACGGGCATCTCCATAGCTCACCGAGAGACCTTCGACTCTAAGCATCTTCATCTCCCAGATAGGCCTGAATCACTTCCGGATTTTCCACTGCATCAGTCGGCAGGCCATCAAAAATCAGTTGCCCAAAATTGATGACCAAAAGGCGATCACAAATCCCCATGATAGCTCTCAGATTGTGTTCGATCATGAGAATGCTGATTTTCATTTGATTGTTTAAAGAACGAATCAAGGGAATAGCTTCTTCAACCTCGCGCGGGTTAAGTCCTGCCAGGACTTCATCTAAGAGGAGGAGTTTGGGTTTGGTGGCCAGGGTGCGGGCCATTTCCAGCCGTTTACGCTCCGGCAGACTCAGAGAGCTGGCCAATTGATTCGCCTTAGGCAAAAGGCCGGTGTTTTCCAATATATCATGAATGTCCTGATCTATGACAGCAGACGGCCTTTTGGCCGGTTTGCCGAACACAGCGGCCGCTTTGACATTTTCAATAACAGTCATTTCCGGAAAAGGGCGGACTACTTGAAAAGTTCGAGCCATACCAAGATGACAGACACGGTCCGGACGCATTCCGGCGATGGGCGCTTTAAGAAAACGGATTTGTCCTTCTGAAGGGGAAAGAAAACCGCTGAGCAGGGAAAAAAGGGTGGTTTTACCGGCGCCGTTAGGGCCGATCAACCCGACGATCTCGTTTGGAAAAACCTTAAAGGAAACACCGGAAATGGCGCGTACTCCCCCGAAGTTTCGAAACAGCTCCGAAACTTCGAGCAGGGCGGATGGGCTGATATCCTTGGTCATCACGTCTTGATCCGGCAAAGTCGTATCGTATCCTTATTGCGATATTGCGATTAGATAGCCCAGTAACTCCATTTTTTCAAAAATCATAGATCATTTGATCTGTCAAGAAAATAGTTCTGTTTGTTAGAAGCACATAAACTGTCCGGTTTAGGATGGTCACTGTTGGAGATGCCAGATAAGAAGGACAGTGTTGATACGTAGGGGAGTGATAGAGTCACTCATGCTTAGACCCTTTTCCGTTTGCTAAAGAATTTATATCTATGTTATAAGAATACGTGAAAGCAAGTTACTATTTTATAACGTAAAATGCAGTTCGGGAAATTTTAAGAAAATTATTCTACCGGATGTCTTTCAACAGCCTGTTAAGGAGTGGCCGACATGAGAAAAACTATATGGGATCAATACAGAAACAAGCTCAGAACAGCCGATGAGGCCGTCAAGGTTGTGAAATCGGAGGACTGGGTCTATTACAGCCATTTCGTTATGACCCCTGTGACTTTAGACAGTGCCCTTGCGCAAAGGGTCGGCGATAGCTTAAAGGATGTGAAGATCAGCATCTCCAGCGGCATGCATCCGGTTCAAACCGCCGCCTGCGATCCCGAAGGAAAGACGTTCACCTACAACAGCAGCTTCTACAGCGGGAGCGACCGGGCTCTGGCCAAGCAGGGCGCAGCCTTTTTCATCCCCGCGAATTATCATGAACAGCCGTGGAGAATACGAAACGGTTTTTCACCCAGACCGAATGTCGCCATGATCAAGACGACCCCCATGGACGCAAACGGCTTCTTCAATTTCGGCACCTCCAATTCCTATATCAAGGCTGTGACTGAAATGGCGGACATCATCATCGTGGAAACCAACGAAGGTGTCCCTAGATGTCTCGGCGGGCACAGCGAAAACATCCATATCTCGGATATTGATTTCATTGTGGAGGCGGAGAAGGCCCCCATGCTTACCATACCCCGTCCGAAGGCCTCGCCGCAGGAGGAGAAGATGGCGGAGCTGATCATCGAGGAAATTCACGACGGCGCCTGCCTGCAGCTTGGGATCGGCGGTCTTCCCAATACGGTCGGAAGCATGATTGCCGAATCAGATCTCCGGGATTTGGGCATGCACAGCGAGATGATGTGTGACGCCTTCATGGACATCTATGACCGAGGGAAGATCACAGGGAAATACAAGTTCACGGATCGGAACAAGATGATCTACACCTTTGCCATGGGTACCCCCGAACTCTACGAATTTCTCCATGACAACCCCGTCTGCGCGAGCTACCCTGTTGACTACACGAATACGGCGGAAAATATCGCGAAGAACGAAAATATGATTAGCATCAACAATGCCGTGCAGGTTGACCTCTACGGCCAGATTGCCTCCGAGGCCATCGGCGATAGGCAAATATCCGGGTCGGGAGGTCAGGGTGATTTTGTGATCGGCGCCGCGAAATCAAAGGGCGGCAAGGCGTTTATCTGCCTCCGATCGACCCGCAGCACCGGGGACAAGGTTGTGTCCAGGATTGTTCCCGATCTCCAGGGGATCACCTCGATCCCACGGGCCTGGGCCTTTTATATTGTGACGGAATACGGCAAGGTCTGTCTCAAGGGATTGAGCACCTGGGGCATGGCCGAGGCGCTCATCTCCATCGCCCATCCCAATTTCCGGGACGACCTGATCAAATCAGCCGAGAAAAAGGGGATCTGGAGAAGGAACAACAAGAGGTGATTCCTTTTTGTTTTTCTAACAAGAGAAGAATCACGGGTATAAACCCCAAAGCTTGCTTTGGGGTTTATACCCGTGATTATGGATTAAAGTCATGCATTTTCTTCGAGGTTGACAATTTGTGGGTAACGGGAACTAGAAATTACAGTCCATCTTTACACCGCGGTCAAGATAACTTCGTCCTACAGCAATATTGAATTATAAAACACCTTTTATTAAGTTCCCAAAAGTTACCGAATTAAAGAGCTAGTACAATAGTCCCTTATTTTTATTATTTCCCCGAAAGTAACCTTTTACTTCTTTTTCAAGAAATCATTAGGCGTAATGCCAGCTTCTTTTAAAATTGCCTCAATGTTCCCTCCGGCATATCGCCCGGATGATTTGGTATAGTTGTATAACGATTTTTTAAGTCATTGTACCAGATTTCGTGGCTTCCCGCCGCTTGCCGATCAAAAGCAAACCCAAAAGATTTAAGACGCTTTACAACTTCGCGATACTGGAAACCTGCTAATCGTCCCACCTTATGCACTCACAATCATCGGGTAATCGAAAGAATCCTTTATCTCGGAGATTTTTATCTTGCTGTGGCGTTCTTCTCTGGCCTCCAGTAGCTTCTTGACAACATCGCGGGCTATTTCCAGTGCTTCGGTAGCCGTACGGCCCTGGGCAACCAAGCCTGGTACATCTTTCGAAGTTGCCAAATAAACTCCTTCAGGCAATTTTTTAATGTGAATTTTTATTATTTGTTCCATATCTTCCCTTACACCATGATTTTTTACAGTTCTATGATTAATGTATATATAGATAAATGTCAAGGGTGCCTAAGATTATGCCTTTTCAACAATTTTGATTTCTTCTTCTGTCAATCCATACAGTTCATAGACAAGATTATCAATCTGTCGGTCGGTGGAGTCGATTTGGCGTTGACTATAAGAATTACGTAACTCCACGATTATCAAATTAGAATTCTAGTATATTATTTCCATTCAAACTGTTTAACACGATCACTTTAGCCCAAATTGGATTAATGCTGACCATTGATTTGATTTCTTGTTGATCAGCTTCACTAAAGCCATAAGCAATTCTATCCACTAAAACAAGCCACCAAGAATCATATCTGTTGTAATGCTCTTTAATCTTCGCACTTTTTTCTTTCATGCAATAATCAAAATTATTTTTGAATTCCGGTAATACAAAACCACCGCTTTCTCTGTCTATTCCCCCGGCAAATTGAAATACTATTCCCTCTACTGGTTGGCTTTCAAAAACATGTAGGCATATAGTATTTGTCGCCTGAATCTCGCAAGGTAGCGGGGTGGGGTTGTTTAAAAAATCGTTTAGGGAATTGATTATTACTTTTTGTGTGTCTTTACTATTCGGAATTGGTCGCCCAAACCAAATTGAGATCCAATAACTATTGCCGATATATCGTGAATTAAATTTTTTTAGTGATTCTTCTAGCAATTTAAATAAAGGGATTCTATCTTCTTCTAATCCGCTTACTTCATCTCCCACAAAAAAGTTCTGATTTAATCGGCGAACTTCGACTGCAATTTTTCCTTCTATTGAGAAATCAGGCGGCATATTACCATCTGGTTCAAAGACAATATCTTTAAAACCTGAAGCTATTAGATAATCTTTAGTAATTTTTTCTTCTCTATTCAAGGCGTCGCCCGAATCTTCATTTCCCTTCCACGATGGCGATTTCTTTTTGGGTCAGACCATACACCTCATAAACCAGTTTGTCAATTTGCCGGTCGGTGGAGTCGATTTGGCGTTGGAGGTTCGTCTTTTCATGGTCGGTCTTGGCAGCAGCCAGTTGCTTGTTAAGCGAAAGCATCTGATCAACAAGCGTTACCATCCGTTCGTGAAGCGTCTTGTCGGCAGTGGGTATTGGAAACTGCATGATGTCGCGAATCATGATCTGAGGAAACGTGTCATCTGGTGAGATTTGAAATTTCTTTCTGAAATACCAGCCGATAAAATTTGAGTTGAGGATGCCAAGTAGAAACTTATAACTAAGTAAAATATCCGGTCTTATTTTCAACACATACAATAAGGTATTACAGTAAGACGTGTCCGGAATATAATTAGCGATCAATGTTTTCCCGATGATTTTACGAATAAGTATTTTTTGTCCTTCATATTTCTCAGGTATTCTTGGCTCTGCAAGCCAAGATCCATAATTCAACCAGTTGTCCCGATCCCAAAGGAGTGAATAACGTCCAATGTGATTGCCATCGAAAAATGGCAGGAAATTATTATTCTTCTGCTTTTCAGACGTAAAGGGCTTTGTATCACGGATTATCGCTGTCTGAGGCGGCTGACCTTTGCCAACTTGATAAACCTTGATGCCATAAAAAATCTCCGCCAAGTCTGAAACAGATTGGCACTGATTTTCTACCTTGGTAATAATCGCAGATTCAATATAGTCACTATGGATATTGAATGCCTTCTGCGCATGCCAGATACTTGTTGAAATACGAAATTCTCGATCCGGTTGAGCAATAGTGCTTATGGCAGATTTCTTATTAAAATTTCTGATAAGAACTTCCGATTCGTGAAAGGTCTTTGATTCGCGTTCTTTTTCTGTAAAAAGGAGCGTGGTATCAACCGTTGCAGCAGGAAAAATTTTTGCAGGGAGTGCAACAACCTCGCGCAATCGGGTTTTTTCAAGGAGCATTGTTCGTAAGGATTGCGTGAAGCCCAGATTCAAATAAGTGTCAGGAATGATGTAGCCAAATTGCCCGCCTCTCTTTAGTAATTTGATTGATTTTTCGACGAACAACAAGTAGCTTTCACCACGCCAAGCAGAGGTTTCAAATTGTTCTTTTAGATAGTTAACAACTGTCTTATTAAATTCTGCACCATATGGTGGATTGCCAATGACTGCATCAAATCCGCCCGATTTAAAAATTTCCGGAAATTCTTTTTCCCAATCAAAAGCATTAATCCGGTAGCGTTCTTCATCATCAAGGAAATCTAGTTGATTGTTATAGAAATCCGGGCCGATAAGGGAATTGCCGCACTTGATGTTGTTCCCCAGATCGGGCAGCGCTCGTTCATGAAAAAGCTTAAGTGATGAATTAATTGTCTGCTCATTTTCCCCTTCCAGAACCTTGAGAAGTAGGGAGAGCTTGGTCACCTCTACAGCCTGAGCGTCAATATCCACACCATAGATGTTATTAAGCAGGATGCGCTTTCGCTCCGCAGTTGTCAGACGCCACTCATCGCGAATAATCTGGTAAAGCGCCGGGTTTCGACCCTTTGCCCATTTCTCCGCACCATCTTCGACGTAGCGGTCGCGGTGCCAGTCCAGAAGGCACTGATAAGCGCCGATAAGAAAAGAGCCGGAACCGCAGGCGGGATCAAGAATGCGAATATTGCTTGCGCTGCCGCGGGGGCCGGGTTTCTTCCCCTCCAGAAGCTTGCCCACTGTATTCTTGACGATGTAATCGACAATGTATGTCGGGGTGTAATAGACGCCTCCTGCTTTTTTGACTTCCGGTTTGTCTTCGACTTTAGCGTGGTGTCCCGCTGTGAGATGGATAACTTTCCCCAGAAACTGCTCATAAACCTGACCCAGGATGTCGGCGGGAAGAACGGAAAATTCATAAGGGCTTTCGGGATAATAAAGGCTTTTGAAAATTTCTTTTAATATTTTATCGTCTATGGAAAGAGACAAGGTCAAATCATCGGGCGGCTCAAAACGTTCCTTTTCCTTTTTAAAATGAAAGAGGCCGGAATTGTATTTATCATCGGCGTTGTAGTAAATCTCGATTAAACGCTGATAAACATTCGCGCCATTTTGCAGAGCCATAAACTGACCGTATGGTTCAATGCCTCTATCCTCGCAGATACGCAGGAAGATGATTCGGTCAATTGTCTTGCCTACGGCAAAATTGAGTTCGCGCTGGCTTAGCTTGGGATTACGAAGAGCAATATTCTGGGCTAGCGACTGTCGCCATGTGTCGATTTCAGAAAGGAAGGCCGCATCAACGCCGGCAGTCCCCTTCTTCGTTCTGGTTGTATCCGCATATTTATCGAAGGAGCCTGTCATCACCGCTTCTTTGGAGAAAATAGCAGCGATCTCTTCCCAGCGGGTAAGATAGTCCCGATAATTCAGGTAAATGATGCGTGCGGTGGTTGCCTTGTCGCTTTTATCCGGTTTGACCCGGCAGTCATAGACGGCAAATTCCTCAAAATCGGTGAGGATGGAAAGAGAGAGTTTGGCCGACCAGGCGTAGCGCCGGAGTTGATAGGCAGGGCCGATTTCTTCGGCAATATTCACGGAAGGCTTTTTGGCTTCCACAAAGAATTTTCGTGTACCTCCGATGCGAAAGCTGTAATCAGGAGCTTTGTTAGCAGACCCGATCTTGATAGCATCTTCATGGATGACATCTTTGTAAGCTTCGGCATAGCCGGATGTGTTTTCCACATCCCACCCGAGAGCCTTGAAGAATGGATCAATAAACTCCCGACGTAGTTGCATTTCGTTGTATTTGCCGGACTGGTAAGCTTCGAAGTTACGGTCAAAGCGGTCAACGAGATCAATTATTTCCTGGGGAGCTTTCATCTATTTTATCCGTTTTAGGATTATGACGTGTAAGGGAGTATAGGGAAAGTGGTTTTGCATGTCAATGAAATTATAAGGACAATATCTATTGTAAGGATAACGATTTCAATTTTGCACACACTCAATTTGGACTTTACAAAAGCCCCTGATCCTGATTAAAGTGAGGACAAAATGTCCAGGGAGACACTTTCTGTGAGCAAAGCAAAGTTGCCTGAATACGATTACGATACAGTTATTATCGGTGGCGGGCCGGCAGGTTATACCGCAGGTCTGTACGCCGCCCGCGCCGGGCTTAAAGCAATGCTGGTGGAAGGCGCGGCAACGGTAAGCCAAATAACCATTACCGATCTGATCGAAAATTATCCGGGCATCCCCGATGGTATCAATGGTTTTGATTTGATGCAGTTATTCAAAAATCAGGCGCTTAAATTCGGTTTGGAAACACTGGCTAAAGATGTATCCGCAATCAAAAATAATGCGTCTTCCCCTGTTATCTGGGATGTCACAGTGGGAGATAAATCCTTCAAAACTTTAAGCGTAATCGCCGCGACCGGCGCGCAGTGGCGCAAACTGGGAGTCCCCGGCGAAGTGGAATTCGCCGGAAAAGGAGTTTCGTATTGCGCGACCTGTGATGGGCCGTTTTATAAAAATAAAGATGTGGTGGTTGTAGGCGGCGGTGATACGGCCATTCAGGAAGCTCTTTTTTTAACTCATTTCGCCAAAAAAGTTATCATAGTCCATCGCCGCGATAAGCTGCGTGCCGCAGGAATTTTACAAAAAAGAGCATTTGCCGAAAAGAAAATAGAATTTGCCTGGAAGGCAAATCTGGCTGAGGTTATAGGCCGTGATTTTGTCACCGGGATTAAGATAGCCGATGTCCAATCCGGAAAAGTAAGCGAAATTTTGGCGGAAGGAGTTTTTATTTTTATCGGCAGGATTCCTAACAACAGCTTGTTTCAAAGCATTTTAAAATTAGATGCAAACGGCTATATACTAACGGATGATAACATGAACACATCAGCCGCAGGTATTTTTGCCGCGGGAGACTGCCGGGCAAAACTCTTCCGGCAAGTAGTAACTGCCGCAGGCGATGGGGCTAACGCGGCGTTCAGCGCGGAGCTTTATGTAGATAACATGAAAGGCGAAGCGTATTAAACAAGCTATCCTTTGTAGGCGGAGCCTGCCCGGCGTATGTTGGGTCGTCGACTTCCTCAACGTATTATTAATACGCCTGCGGAGTTTCCTCCTTGCTGCCTCGGTATCCTGTTTAATGCAACATGGCATAACTTAACGGAAGGAAATAAAAAATTATGGAATCTTTAATCAATGCCTGGCAACAAATGCCTGCGCAAATAAACCCGGCTATTTTCAGTATCGGTTCTTTTCAACTGCGCTATTACAGTTTGATGTACATCGTCGCTTTCGCTATCGTTTATTTTCTTGTCCTTTACCGGATAAAGCATGAAAAATATAAATACACAGCCGAAAATATTCAGGACTATCTGATCTGGGCAATGATTGGATTGCTCATCGGCGGCAGGCTCGGTTATGTATTGATATATAATTTTAGTTACTACGTGCAACATCCGCTCGAAATAATTTTGCCTTTTGATTTTTCCAACGGCATAAGATTTATCGGCATCAGCGGCATGTCTTATCACGGCGGCCTTATCGGCGTTACCATTATGACCATATTATTTTGCCGCAAATTCAACATCACTTTTTGGAATTTTGCCGATCTGCTTTGCCCGGCTATACCGCTGGGCTATACCTTTGGCCGCATCGGCAATTTTATTAACGGCGAACTCTTCGGCCGCGTAACCACCATGCCCTGGGGAATGTATTTCCCGCTTGACCCGACGCATAGCTTACGTCATCCTTCTCAACTTTACGAAGCCATGTTCGAAGGAATCTTTTTATTTATTGTGCTGTGGCTAATTAGAAAAAAGAAACGCTTTGACGGATTTCTTCTGGGAATGTATATTTGCGGTTATGGATTAGTACGCTTTATTATCGAATTTTTCCGGGAACCAGATTATCAGGTTGGTTTTATTCTGGGCACCATCAGTATAGGGCAACTCCTCTGCTTATTAATGATGTTAGGGGGTATTGCCCTTTTAATCTGGCGCAGAAATGCCGCTAAAAAATAAGAAACTTCAGGGGAAAATTATGGGGAAAAACGTAGTTATAATTGGCGGCGGTGCGGCGGGACCATCAACTGCCGCCGAAGCCAAGCGCAACGATCCTTCCTTAAACGTAACTATCTTGGAAAAAGGAAAATTTGTTTCGTACGCCGCTTGACCAACGCCGTATTACATCGGCGATGTAATAAAAAACGAAAAGAATTTAATCGCGCGGACGCCGGAAAAATTCCGCGAAACGGGCATTGATGTTCGATTAAATACGGAAGTGCTAAACATTAGCTATGAGACAAAAACGCTAGAACTCAACGACGGCCAGAAAATGCCGTTTGATATTTTAGTTATGGCGGCAGGGACTAAAGCGCTTGTTCCCTCATTGCCGGGTATCGGCAAGCCCGGGATTTTTACATTAAAAAACCTCGAAGATGCAATTAAAATCAAGTCGTATTTGCGCGAAAAAAAATGTCGTAGAGTAATCATCATTGGCGCCGGATTTATCGCTATGGAAATGAGTGAAGCTCTGCATGCGGCTGGTATCAAAACGACAATAATCCACAGGGGAACTTTGCCCGCAAATCGCTGGGATGATGAACTTTCCAAAGTCATGCTGAAAGAGCTTAAAATCAACGGCGTTGAATTTATCGCCAATGCAGAAACTTTGGCTATTGAAGAGGGGAAAAATGCACATCTTGGCGTCGTTGCCAATAAAGGCAAATGGGAAGCTGATTTAATTTTGTTGGCGGTCGGCGTGAAACCGAATGTTCGGCTGGCGCAAGCAATGGGGCTTACAATTGGCAAAACCGGCGCTATTGCCGTAAACTCTTCCCAGCAAACATCGCTTGAAAATGTTTACGCCGTCGGTGATTGCTGTGAATCTTATCATCGGGTGAGCCGCCGCTGGGTCAATATTCCGTTAGGCGATATTGCCAATAAGCAGGGACGGGTTGCCGGCCGCAACATCGGCGGCAAGCCGCTAACCTTTGAAGGAATCGTCGGCGCACAGTCTTTCCGTCTATTTAACCTGGAAGCAGCGGCAACCGGCATTGATGAAAAAGAAGCCGCAATAAGCGGCTATAACCCGGCAAGCATTTTAGTCTGGGGGAACACCATTGCCGAATCTATGGGGCAAAAGAAAATTGGCTTAAAACTTATTGCCGACCGGTCATCGGGAAAGCTTCTGGGCGCTCAAGCTGTGGGTGCTGCAGGGGCGGTCAGCCGCATTAATTCCTTGTCTGTGGCACTCTGGGCAGGATTGAATATTGACGAAGTTGCCTATTTGGATTTGGCTTATTCGCCGCCATTTAGCGGCTCCTGGGATATAATTCACAATGCTGCCCAGGCTTTGCGCCGGACGATTTAATCCCGCGACTTGGAATCCCCCGGCTCCGGCCAAGGGGAGAAAACGCCGTGACCAGCGGGAGGTCGCATTGTCCTCTGCTTTGCGGGATAATTCGACTTGCAAGCTTCAGCGGTGACGTGACCTTTAGGTTATGCACTTTGTTTCTGAAGCTTGTGTCTCATTATTTTAGGGAGCCTCCGGCTCCTGTAGGAGGGGGCTCCACTTAAGGGGAAAAGCTGATATGATTTACTGGTGGATATTTTTTGCAATATTTATCTTAGCTATGCTCGTTCTGGACTTAGGCGTCTTCAGCCGCAGGGCTCATGCAGTTAAAATAAAAGAGGCATTGCACTGGACGGCTTTCTGGATACTTTTGTCTGTGCTATTCTGCATCAGTGTATACATTTTCTATGGTCATCAAAAGGCTATGGAGTTTTTAGCCGGATACCTTATTGAATACTCCCTCAGCGTTGATAATCTTTTCGTCTTTTTACTTTTTTTTCGTTATTTCTCTGTTCCAGCCGAATATGAACAAAAATCTTTAATTTGGGGAATAATTATTGCGTTGATTATGCGCGGTATTTTTATTTTTGCCGGTATTGCGCTGATCAATAAATTTCACTGGATTATCTATGTTTTTGGAGCTTTCCTAATTTTCACTGCCATTCAGATTGCCTGGGGCAAGGAACATGAAGTTCATCCCGAAAAAAATATTATGATCAAATTATTGCGTATTCTTATGCCGATTTCCCATGAGTATTCCGGCGGTAAGCTCTTTACTGTTAAAAAAGGTAAACGTTTTGCCACACCTCTTTTAGTTGTAATTTTGGTTTTGGGGACTACAGATGTTTTTTTTGCCGTTGATTCCATTCCCGCAGTTTTAGCTGTGACAACGGATCCTTTCATCGTTTATACTTCCAATGTTTTTGCCGTTTTAGGATTGCGCTCGCTTTTTTTTGCCATTTCCGGCTTGATGAAACTGTTCCATTATCTGCAATATGGCCTGGCGGTGATTTTGGGTTTTGTGGGAATTAAGATGCTGATCACTGATTTTTATCAAATACAGGTGAGTGTTTCTTTAATCATAATAGCCATCGTACTTGCTTTATCTATCATTGCATCGCTCAGGTGGCCATATAAGCAAGAGCAAACTATCGTAAAGGAAGAATAATCGCGGCTCAATGGGAATTGATTTTTTAGACATATCACAAGCCCAATTGAAAAGATGGGCAAGGCTTACCGACGCTAAAGTACGCCAAGAGGAAGGAATATTTATAGCGGAAGGCATAAAAGTGATTGAAGAGCTTTTCGTGAGTGATTGGCAAACTAAAGCTATTTTAGTGTTGCCGGAAAAAAATAAAAACTGGGAAAAGCTATTGGAGCAAACCGCGAAGAATGTCCCCATATATCAGCTTACCCGCGCCCAGTGGCAAAAACTCGGACAGGACAGGGAACCGGAAGGTATAATGGCCGTTGTTTCAATAAAGCAGGGATATTCTTTTTCTGCCTGGCTTGCAGAAATTTCCAGTAACGTTTTAATCCTGCATGAAATTAACAATCCCCGTAACTTGGGAGCATTGATGCGGAGCGCGCACTGGTTTGGTTTTAGCAGTATAATTTTAAGCTTTAACTCGGCTGATTACACTCACCCGAAAACAGTACGGGCATCAATGGGCAGTCTTTTTCATTTGACTATTATCACTGATGTTGATTTATCGAAGATACTGCCGGAAATTAAAAAGAATTACCGGCTTGTCGGCAGTCATGTGCGCGAAGGAAGTTTGCCTCATGCAGAGGGGGGAAAAGTCGCTTTGCTTTTAGGTAATGAAAGCCATGGACTGCCGGAAAATTTATTGGCGTTGGTAGATGAACGCTGGTGTATCCCCGGCACTGCTCAGGCGGATTCACTAAGCCTGCCGCAGGCGGCTGCTATTATGATGTATGAGAGTACTAAAAAATGACGGCACCGTAAAAAATCATCATAACTGTCACACCAGCCCAGCATTCGCTGGGTGAACTCCGGCCGGTCTTGTGCCCTTTAGGATATGTCCAGATATCTTTTAAACTTAGCCTGACTAGAATGAGAAAAAAATGAAGCCTTACATTCAAGTAACAACAACCACTGAAACAAAAGAAGAAGCGGAAAAAATCGCTCAATATTTAGTGGAGCAAAAGCTGGCCGCCTGCGTGCAGATTACAGGCCCAATTGCCAGCACTTATCGTTGGAAGGGCAAAGTGGAAAATGCACAAGAGTGGCTCTGCCTGATCAAAACATGGGAAGAACTCTACGACAAAGTAGAAACCGCAATTAAAAAATTGCATTCCTATGAGACACCGGAAATTATTGCCGTCCCGATTATTAAGGGCAGTAAAGAATATCTGCACTGGATTGATGATGTACTGGTTTAAAAAACTTTACGCGAGGAGATTCTATGTCCGACAAAAAAGAGTTGGAAAAAAAGTGCATTAATACCATTCGCTTCTTAGCTGCTGATGCCATTGAAAAAGCAAAATCCGGCCATCCGGGGATGCCTCTGGGTGCCGCCGCCGCCGCTTTTACTTTATGGACGCGTCATTTAAAACATAATCCGAAAAATCCGCATTGGCCGGACCGCGACCGCTTTGTTCTTTCCGCCGGTCACGCTTCGATGCTTTTATACGCACTGCTTCATCTCACCGGCTATGATCTTTCTCTGGACGACATTAAAAATTTCCGGCAATGGGGCAGCCTTACTCCCGGACATCCCGAATATAAACACACGTCCGGCGTGGAAGTCACCACCGGCCCATTGGGACAGGGATTAGCTAATGCCGTCGGCATGGCAATAGCTGAAGTGCACTTAGCTGCGCGTTTTAACCGTGAGAGTACAAAGTTAGTCGACCACTTCACTTACGTAATGGCCGGTGACGGCGATATGATGGAAGGAGTGGTCAGTGAGGCCTGCGCGCTGGCCGGCCACTTGCGCCTGGGAAAATTAATCGTTCTTTATGATGACAACAGCATGTCTCTAGCCGGCTCTACTGCACTTACGTTTACCGAAAATATCGAAATGCGCTTCAAGTCTTACGGCTGGCACGTCCAAAAAGTTCAGGACGGAAACGACGTTGCCGCTATCGACCGGGCAATCAAAAAGGCTAAAAAAGAAACAGAGAAGCCATCGCTCATTTGTGTACAATCAAAAATCGGTTTCGGTGCGCCCTGCAAAGAAGGAAGCTGCGAAGCGCACGGTTCACCCCTGGGGACAGGGGAACTTAAAGGAACAAAAGCCGCGCTGGGCTGGCCGCAGGAACCTTTATTTTATGTTCCCGAAGATGCAAAGAAATTTTTCCGCAAAGTTTTATCTCGCGGCAAAAAAAGCGAAAAGTTATGGCAGGAAACTTTGCTTGTCTGTCAGCAAAAAAACCCGGCTCTAGCTGCTGAATTTTCCCGCGCGATTAACGGCAAGCTGCCCAAGGACTGGGAAACTGCGCTTGCGGAATTCCCCAACGGCTCTAAAGATGTGGCTACGCGCAAAGCATCGGAAACCGTGATGCAGGCTATTGCCGTGAAAGTCCCGGAGCTTGTCGGTGGCTCGGCTGATCTTAATCCGTCCACATTTACCTGGCTCAAAGGCCTGGGTGATTTTCAGTCTCCGGCAACATCATCGGCTGGTTTGCAGGGTATGGTTGGCGGCTCTTGGAGTTATGATGGTCGCAATATCCATTTTGGTGTGCGCGAACACGCTATGGGTTCAATTGCTGTAGGCCTGGTTCTGCACGGGGGCTTTATTCCCTACACGGCAACATTTTTAACTTTTGCCGATTACATGCGCCCGCCCATGCGCTTGGCCGCGCTGATGGGTTTGCGGGCTATTTTCATTTTTACGCACGACAGCATTGGCGTGGGAGAAGACGGCCCGACCCATCAGCCGATAGAGCATATCATGAATCTCCGTCAGGTGCCCAACATGACTCTTATCCGCCCGGCGGACGCCAACGAGACATTAGAAGCATGGCGACTAGCACTGGAAAACACATCCGGGCCGACATCTCTCATCTTCAGCCGCCAGAATTTACCTGTGCTGGATCGCAGTGTTTGTGCGCCAGCCGTAGGCACCAGACGCGGCGGTTACATCTTATGGGAATCAGCGCCTAACCCGGACTTGATTTTGATAGCCACCGGCTCGGAAGTGGCCATGACGCTTGATGCCGCGCGCAAGCTTGCGGGAGAAAACATTAAAGTCAGAATCGTTTCACTGCCCAGTTGGGAAATATTTGACCGCCAAACTCAAGAATACCGAAATCAAGTTTTGCCGACGCAAGTGTCGGCCAGAATTTCCGTGGAAGCTGGAATCAAACTAGGTTGGGAACACTACGTCGGATTAAAAGGAAAGATAATCGGGATGGAGAGCTTCGGGGCGAGCGCCCCCGGCCCGGTACTTTATGAAAAGTTTGGTTTCACCGCAGCGAGGATCATTGCCGCGGCCAAAGAACTGCTCAATATCCCTTAATCAGGCAATGCAATGACGGAAAATAATATATCTTTTTTCCTCGGGAAGTATGAAAGCCCGGTTCTGGATGCACTAAACAAAATGCGTCGCAATAATGTCATTGCCCGCATCTGGGCTTGCGACCACACTGTCTGGAAGCCGGCACCGGATGAAATCGTCAACCGTTTGGGATGGCTTGGCGCTCCGACAGAAACTCTGGAGAAACTACCCTCGATAAAAAACACTCTCGAGTCCTTTGGCAATAGCTCTATTAAAGATGTTGTCTTACTGGGCATGGGCGGATCGAGTCTTGCGGCCGATGTTTTCAACAAAATTTTGGGCAGCAGAGCTGGCTATCCTCAATTGCATATTCTGGATACGACCGATCCCGGAATAATCTTCCGGATGACGCAAAAACTGGAATGGGAAAAAACAGTTTTTCTGGTTTCCTCAAAATCAGGAACAACGCTGGAGGTCACTTCCCTCTTCCAATATTTTTTCAATTTGACTCTGAAAAAATTAGGCAATGTTGCGGGAAGTCACTTCATCCTGATTACGGATGAAGGCAGCCCCATGGTCAAGACGGCGCAGGAGCTTTCTTTGCGACACACATTCCTCAACAACCCCGCAATCGGTGGGCGTTATTCCGCTCTTTCGCTTTCGGGAATAGTTCCGGCAACCATCATCGGCTCTGACGTAGAAAAACTGCTGCAAAATGCTTTAGCCTCCGCGCAGCGTGAAAAAGCGGAGTTCTTTTCCGGCAAATTGGAGGCGACCGGTTGTGTTTTGGGCGCTGTACTGGGTCTTCTGTCACAAAAAGGACGCGACAAACTCACTTTGATTATGCCGCCACACTGGAGGCCGTTTGGCGATTGGCTGGAACAGCTCGTCGCCGAAAGCACCGGCAAAGAGGGTAAGGGAATACTGCCTGTTTTAAATGAACCCCCTACCCCAGTGCAGGCTTACGGAAAAGACCGCGTATTTGTCACCTTTCAGGAAAGTGAGAATGATAGCACTCCAATAGTAGAAGAGCTGATTTCCGCCGGGCATCCTATGGTCACTATAAGACTCAACGATAGTTATGATCTGGGCGGTCAGATGTTTCTCTGGGAGATGGCTACGGCTGTTGCCGCACACATCATGGGTATCAATCCTTTTGATCAGCCGGACGTGGAAGCGACAAAAACTCATACCAGCCGGATGATTGCTCAATATCGAAAAACTAAAGAGCTGCCTGAGCCTCCGCCAGCGCTGGCAACATCGGAATGCAGCGTTTATGGCGACTTCAAAGGCTCATCTGCCGTCGAAGCGTTGGCTGGATTTCTAAATCAGGCAAAAACTGGTGATTATGTTTGCTTACAGGTCTTTTTAAGCCCGTCGCCGGAAATTGACGAGGTGTTACTCAAGTTGAGGGGTACAATTCCCGCCAAATATCGCCTGGCCGTCACACTTGGTTATGGGCCGCGCTATTTGCATTCCACCGGCCAGTTGCACAAAGGTGATTCCGGCAATGGTTTGTTCATTCAATTGACTGCAAACGCTTTGATCGATGTCGATATTCCCGACCGGATTGGCTCTGCGGATTCAACACTCACTTTCGGTATGCTCAAAGCTGCTCAAGCCCTGGGCGATTGGCAGGCACTTTGCGATGCAGGGCGACGAATCATCCGCTTCCATTGGAAAACAAATGCGGCCACCGGATTAAAGACTCTAGCCGCAGGTCTTTAGCCTTCTTTTTTCATTTGTCCTAATTAGTTTACGATTTTAAGAATATTCGGCGCGTTTCTTTCCGATGGCGCGGGAATAGCCTTCGGGTATCCGATAATAACCGGCGCGACAATCCGGCAATTGTCGGGAATACCTATTTCTGCTTTAGTTTTTGGATCTCTAATATGCGCTGCCAAGCCGATCCAACATGTGCCTAAACCCCTCTGCGCCGCAGAAAACATAATATAACTGACCGCCAATGCGCAGTCTACATCAAGCGAATAAACGCTCTTGGCACCTACAACATAAACCACACATGGAGCATTATAAAATACATTGAATTTTTCGTTCTTCAGCCTCGCTTCGTAATCCGGATTAAGCGAAGAAGGATTTTTGAAAAAATCCTGCAGGAGATTTTTTTTGCTTTCATCAGAGAGTTTTTTCATTGTCTGTTTATTGTTGATGATAATAAATTGACAGGGCTGTCCGTTGCTGGCTGAAGGCGCCAGGGTCGATTCCTGAATTATTTCTTTAATCGTTTCCAGCGGAACATCTTTGGCCTGGAAATCACGAATAGCTCTTCTATTTTGTAATAGCTTCGAAAATGTCATCATGATAATATTTCCTCCTGTTATTAACGGTTCTACCTTCTTGGTTATCTAACACTTATCCCGGCAAAAAAACAGATATACCTGCAAGAATAAAATATTGGAGCACGTTGATAACCGGATTGAGCGCGCCTAATAAAAGCAGTCCCAGTACAATAAAAAATCCAAAAGGTTCAATTTGATTAAGCACTCGATTTACCGATTCCGGCGCAAAGCCCATCACTATTTTTGACCCGTCCAGCGGCGGAATGGGGATTAAATTAAATGCAGCGAGTATAATGTTGATCCGCGCCAGCAGAAGAAGGATTTGTGCAATCATTCCCGACTGATCTGGAGATATCAACCGGTATAACAATAATGCAATAAAGGCAAAAACAATGTTTGCCGAAATGCCCGCGGCCGAAACAAAAATCAGCCCTTTGCGCCTTTTCTCAGCGGGAATATTTTCCAGATTGATCGGAACCGGTTTGGCCCAGCCAAAGCCGACGAATAAAAGCATCAGTGTGCCGATAAGATCGAGGTGTTTGATGGGATTAAGCGTCAATCGTCCCAGCCATTTGGCCGTGGCGTCACCCATTTTATAAGCGACCCATCCATGCGCCAACTCATGAAAGATCACCGAATACAAAAGCAGCACCGACAGGATGACAAATGCCGCCGGATCGCTAAGCAGTAAACGAATTAGTCCCATAATTACTTCTCATTCAAGAATTCGAGTTCCCTAATCAAAAGACCCGTGGTGGAAACTCTTATCTCGAATTTTTTGGGTTTTTCCAGATTGATGAATGCGGCCGATCCGTATTCGGCATCCAAAAGCGGACTGAGAACCAAATAGCGTTGCCTTAGGTTGAACATATTCACCGCTTTATCTTGGGAGATTAAAAAAACCGTGCGGATACTGGAGATCTCATCATCTACATCCGCATAACGACCCGCAACACGATCAAGCTCATAAGCTGTATGCAAGCCCAGTATGTTGGCAATAGGCTTCCATTTGAGAATGTGCGCATCAATATAAAGAGCATCCCCAACCAATCTATAGGAAGCTTCTTTGCCGTCAGGAAATTTAAAATAAGCCATAAACCACTTTGCTCCCAGAGGTTCCGTCGTAACTACTGCCGCTATCTCCTCGTGTGTCAAGGCACGATATCCTTGTGTTGCTATAGTAATCGTTCCAAATAGCGCAGCTAACGATAAGCAGAGCAGTGAACACAACAAACTAATCGTCGACCCTATAAGCTTCTTTTTTCGTATAGCTCTAAAAGTTTCAATAAAGAAAAGAATGCTCAGAAGGCCGGAACCTATCGTCAACAAAACAAGTAAATTTTCCATAGTAATCCTTTCCATATTTTACCATTTCCAATTCTTCATACTGTGATCGATATTAGAATGGTATTTGGAAATTACGCTTATGATAACTTCGCTTAGTATGAATAGGTAACGGCGGCTCCCGCGGATAATCTTTCTGAATATTGCCCTTCAATATTCATTTGGAACCCCTTCAACAAGGGGATATTTACTCCGGCAAATCCTCCCGCAATTGTTTTGTTCCTAATCAAAACGTTTCCGGCCGAATATTCAAGACCCGGAATATTTGCCGCAAGCAATGCATGGGCTTCCGAATAATAAATATAAGGTCCCGCATATAGCTTTATACCAAATGGAACCGTTGCTTGAAATCCAATGCCGCCATTTACATCCCAAAGATTTTTTATTTCAAGCTCTGTCGTAAAAGGAACGCCACTACTTATCCCCGAAACATCATCGGTGAAGTTATTAAAATAATAAGTTCCCTGTATAAATGCCCCTACTCCGAATACGCTATTAATGGAATAAAACCCCTTTGCCCCCAAAGTGCCAAAAAATTTCCAATTCTCTTCAAAATTATCTTTGTAAGTAGTAGTTAGGACATTTGTGGAATTATAAGCATCGAAAATTTTTAAATCCGACACCCCGATTCGCGCGTATATTTCCCAAAGATTTTTAGCTCCATAACCTACATGTGAATAAACTTGATTTTGTCTGATTAAATGCTCCGTTCCGTTCTTGTATATATCTTCATGGTACCAATAACCTATACCGGTATATAATCCGCCCGTCTCTTTGGAAACAGGTTGCGACGGACCAAATGGCCCACCCGCGACGGCCATATTATGGACAATAAATATTATTAACACGGAGATAACTATAACTTTAAGGCTTTTCGTATGAAATCCTCCTCTCTCCTAAATTGAAGCTCTCCGTGGCAAGCCACGGAGAATCTTCGATTCTTAAGGAACAATATCATTTAGTATTCGCTCGCTTACCCCGCAGCAAGCTACGGGGAATGCGCTCGCTACCGAATTCAATTTTTCTGTGATACCGAATCGCCAGAAGGCACGTTTTTTTCTTCCGGCTTGGATGGCGCCAGTTTCAATCGCCTCTGTTCAACTTTTTTCAGCCGGTATTGAACATAGGCATCGCGCAGCGCTATGTAGGGATCAATGGCCGCGTCTTTGAGAGATTCATAATCGCCAATCCTCAGAGAAGTGCCATTTACTTCCTCGTATCCTCTGACTCCTATTGAGGCATACCAGGGATTAATATAAGAAACCGGATACAAAAAATAATCGCCGACTACATCTACCGAATCCCGCGGACTGGAAGGACCGAGTATCGGCCAGACTATATAGAAACCTTGTCCCACACCATAGACACCCAGGGTTTGTCCCAAATCCGTATCCTGTTTTTGCAAATCCAACTCCTTGTTTGAAGAAGGATCCAAAAGCCCCCCGATACCCCATACTGTGTTTATTGTAAAACGGCCAAACTCTCCGGCTGCGCCGCTGAAATCAGCCTGAAGCAGGCAACTAACGAACCGGCCGGGAAATCTAAGATTAGAAAAGAAATTCTTCACACTGATCCTGGCAACTTCGGGAACGACCATGTTATATCCCTGCGCTATAGGTTTAAGCGCCCAGAAATACAGCTTGTCGTTAAAGTGGTACATGGCCCGATTAAAGGGCTCTATAGGATCTGCAATTTGCGCCTTCTCCCCCGCAGCTTCATCTTCGTCGAAATTCTCATCATCCGCGCTTTTACTCTCAGATTTTATCTCTTTTTCCCGGGGTGGTAAATTGACCTGCTCTGAATTGGAAGCGGCCGTAACCACCGCTGGGGGAGTAGATGATTTAGTCGACGGCGATAGGGTAGAAGAATTGGAATTCGGGCTGCGCACACAACCCATTGTAAGAAAAGTATACACCAAAATCAAACACAAGAAAAATTTCATGAGGCTGAATTCCTCTTTAATGGTTTATTGAAAAAATTCTTTCTTTGCCGGCGGCTTTTTAACCTATTGTTCCTTCACTTTTTTGCGTAGAATTTCCAGCAGTTTCTCGGGTGTATTCTTAGCCAGTATATCATTGAACTGGGTGCGATAATTTTGAACCAGACTCACATTCTCTACAACAACGTCGTATACCTTCCATCCGCCGTCTTTCAGGATCAATCTGTAAAAGATAGGAATTTCCTTGGAAGAAGTTATAACCTTCGTCTGAACTTCGGCCAAATTTTCCGACTTTATGTTTTCTTTATAAAAATCTATTTTCTCGTTGGTATAAGAAAGTATTTTGTCGATATAAGTTTTCTCTAAAACTTGCTCAAAAAGTTCAATAAATTCTTTCTGCTGCGCGGCGTTTAATTTATCCCAGTTTCGTGCCAGCGTCCTTTTGGAAAACTCGATTTCGTTGAACATGCCTTTATATATAGAACGGAGTTTTTGTTTTTTCGTCTCTTTGGCCGATTCGGATTTAAGCTGTGGATCGCGCAGTACGTCGAGTACTTTATTGACATTTACCTGAGTCGTGTTGAGCGGAACGCCGGCATATACCGGAAGAGAAAATAGAAAGAGCACTAATATACTTAATCCTGTGAGCTGTCTTTTCATGACCTAATCCTCCTAGTTTTGTTGCAGCTTTATTGCTTCTTTACTTCACCAAAGGCATACTTGCCAATAAGATCTATGATATCCAAAGGAGCCTGTGTTTCGGTGATGATTCCGCGCGGCCCGAGCAGTTCTCCTGCGCCTCCGGGATCAATACTGAGATAACTATCGCCAATCAGCCCTTGTGTTTTAATGGAAGCAATGGCATCGTCATAAACCTTTATACCCTTTTTGATCTTAATTTCAACTATAGCTTTCTGAGTTTCCTGATCCATGAAGATTCGTTCCACCCGTCCGACCTCAATACCCAAGATATTCACAGGATTACCGACTCTCAGGCCGGTAACTGAGGTAAACTTGGCGATGACGGGATAGGAATCATCACCCAGCAAAGAAACATTCCCAAGTTTTACGGTCATATAGCCCATGCAAAGAAGTCCGAAAACAACAAAGATACCGACTATTGTCTCTATGGTGTACTTTTTCATATGCTCACTCCTCGACGGCACATCGTAGCCATCCAAATTTCTTTTTGATGAGATTTTGCCGAAGCTATGACTGAATCAATTTCGGCAATCGGTTGGCCCTGGGCAATTCCGGCCAGGATGGTAAATTCGACGGGCCCCGCCATAGCCACCCGTCTACGAACTCCAGTCCGAATATCATTAATTTCCAATCCCTGAAAATCTTTGGCAAAATCTTTGAGAATAATTTCCGCCTCGGTAATGTCAGAATAGGGAAGCACTGTAACAATTTCATTTGAATTGCGGCGGGTGGAAAATCCCCCTATAGCGCCAAAGTGTTTATCGATATACAATCCCATACGTCTTATTGCTTCCTGCACAGCATCATGACCCAAATGTGTAATGATGGAGCTTATATCTTCCAGAGTAAAAACCACGATAGAATAAGTTTCCCCAAAAGTTCTCCTCCTCAACTGAGCATGATTAAGAACTTTGAATTGTCTTTTGGAATACAAACCGGTTAATTCTTTCTGTAACACCTCCAGGCTGTGGATGACTTCGTCTTTGAAAGGGTGGTCAAAATCTTCCAACTCTTCCGGAGTCCCTTGAAAAACAATCGTCCGCTCATAGAGGGCGAGAACGCGATTGGAGATAAAGTATACATCCGGAATCTCGTGGCTGACCAAGATTGCCGTAAACCCAAACTTCCTGTGGTATTGGGCAATCATGCTAAGAATCGCGTTCTTTCGGACGGGATCCTGGCCGGTTGTTGGTTCGTCAAAGAGAACAATTTTAGGATCAGTTATCAATGCGCGCGCCAGAGCTGCCCGCTTTTGCATTCCTCCCGATAGTTCTGAAGGAAACTTTTTAACCGCATCGGCCAGCTCTGTCTGCTCTATTCTCGCCATGACCCTGCGGTCGATTTCAGATTTCTTTAAATTGGTTGTTTCCAGCAAGGGCAGAGCAATATTTTCATAAACGGTCAGGGAATCAAAAAGAGCATTACCCTGAAACATGTAACTCATCTGAGCAAGAGCCGCATTAATTTCCTTTTTTTTCATTTTGCTGACTGGTTTGCCCCGAAAAAGAATCGTTCCTTCGTCAGGTTTGAGCAGCCCGATGATAAGCTTGAGAAGCACGCTTTTCCCCGCGCCACTCAGGCCGATTATGGTTGTAACCTCCCCCTCATAAATTTCAAGATTAATGCGCTCAAGAACTGTCCGGTCTCCGAAGTTCTTAGTGACGTCTTTAAATTCAATCAATGGTGTATTCATAGGTTTCTCTATATCAGCAGTGAAGTCACGATGTAATCCGATACCAAAATCAGCACACAGGAAATCACGACAGCCGAGGTGGTGGCCAGACCGACGGCTTTGGCACCATGACTATCCCTGCGCATGTGCGCGAAATAGCCCTGATAACAGCAAACAGTGGCAACGATAACTGCAAAAACGGTAGCTTTAATTAAACCGTCGGTAATGTCTTTCAGCTCAACGTTAGCCTGAATACTATGAAAATATACGCCGGAATTAAGACCTAGCAGCATGACCCCTGAAATATATCCGCCGATAATGCCGATTAGGTCAAAAATGGTGGTGAGGATGGGAAAGCTGATGATAGCAGCGGTAACTCTCGGACTGATGAGATGCCTGAGCGGATCAATGCGCATGGTGTGCAAGGCATCTATCTGCTCGGAAATTCGCTGGATACCGATTTCGGCCGTGATAGCGGAGCCTGCCCGGGCCGTAATCATGATGGCCGTAAGAACCGGCCCCAATTCTCTGATTAAAGAAAGGGATACCAGGGTGCCGACTGCTCCCTGAGCTCCGAATTTAACCAGGGCATAGTAAGATTGCAGGCTTAGAACCATTCCGGTAAACACGCTCACCAGCATGATGATTGTCGTTGATCTCGCTCCAATGTAATAGAGCTGCTGAACTATCTTGGATAGCTGCTTCGACCGGAAGACCTTAAACAGAGCCAAAAAGAGGAAAACTGTCGCGGAGCCTAAAATGCTGATCCAACTGATTACTTCCTTTCCGATAGCAGAAAATGGCCTTGACAACAATATGCCCAACCGTCTCTTTGCTTCGCCTTGGGAGAGGTTCCGACTATTTGCTTCTGGCGCCATTAATAGAATTCCCCTTATTTTCGAATATTTCGAAAGGGAATTTGGCATATTTATAAAAATTCGTCAACTTAAGAGTTCAAGAAGTAACAAATATGAAAATTTTGTAGCCAAGATCTAAGAATCGATCTATACTCGAAATTATATACTTGCCCTAACTAAGGATTTCTCAAAGATGCTATAAACCCATCTAAGATCGCTGGAAAATTTAATTCTCCAACAGAAACCTCTGCTATTTCCTTGATTTTTTGATGGCTTTGAGTTCTTCTCGGTATGGTTTTTTCACTGATTTTTTGATCGCTGCCAATTCCTCACGTTTGTGTTTCGCCATCTGAGCGATGCCAGCCCAAAAACCATAGAGGAGCACCTGGCCAGCAAGCACTACTGCAAATCCGATACGCATACCATAGCCCATGGACTTGGCCATTTGATTCGCCATTTCTTCAATTTCTCTATAAAGGATCAACATATTGGTCACAGCGGTAATTACGGTGACGGCAGCACCCACGAACACACCCTCAAAGATGGCTTTGCCCTTCGAAGTATACCCGATCCAGAGGCCGGTACCTAAGCTGGTGATGACGGCAAGCAGCGACAGAAAATAAAACCCTTCATCTCCTGAAAGCCAGGGGTGATCGCCTTTAATGAATTTGCCGATGGTTTCGATACCGAAGCTGCCATAGAGATCAGTAAAAGATTTTTCGCCGGATTGAATATAGAGAGCCAAAAAAATAATCTCGAATACAATCTTGATGGCAAGGCTGACAACGATTGCGGTGAAAATTCTACCCGCGGTGATATTTTCTAAAATCTTGGCTATGCCGGTTTTCATCCTTTTTTTGGCTTTTGCCGGATGAACAGTTTTATCCTTTCCCTCTTTTCTTCTTTCGAGGAGTTCGTAAACAATCGCGTAGAAGAGGGGTACAAGCGGGAAGATATTGGTAGTAGGAAACTCCAGGCGCAATGAGCGGCTTAAAACCACGAGACCGCCTGCCACAAGGATCGCTGCTAAGAAACTCAGGAAAAGATTATTCATGATTGATAATTATACCATTATTTTTTAGTAAATGTTCTCTTTAAAGAATGCGCTTTGTATATGAAAATCATATTGATATGTCAAGATAATTAAACCACCATCGGGTTATTAACTTCATCTACTACTAAAATATTTGGAGAAATGATATTCTAAGACCAACATGAAAAGAAAAATTATTCACATCGATATGGATGCTTTCTTCGCCGCGGTCGAGGAAAAGAAGAATCCGGCTCTGCTTGGGAAGCCGGTCGTTATTGGAGGCGGGGGGAACCCCAATAAAAGAGGAGTTGTTTCAACAGCCAATTATGAAGCCAGAAAATACGGGATCCATTCCGCAATGCCGCTGAGGACTGCCTACAAACTCTGCCCTCATGCTGTTTTTCTGCCTGTCGATTATGAAGCATATTCAGCAGTTTCTCAGCAGTTCAAATCTGTCCTTTTGTCGATTACACCGGTTATGGAAAATGCCGGCATTGACGAAGTATTTTTGGACGTATCCGCTCTGCCTGAGAAATCTGAGGGTATCGTTGCTAGGATTAAAACCGGAATTAAAGAAAAAACCGGCTTAACCTGTTCTATCGGCATCGCTCCCAACAAGCTTCTGGCCAAGATCGCCTCCGACATGCACAAACCGGATGGTCTCACCATACTGAATGAAACTGATATTGAAAGTCAATTGTGGCCGTTACCCATCCGCAAATTATATGGGATCGGGCCAAAGACAGAAGAACATCTGAAAAATATCGGCATTGATACCATCGGACAACTTGCCTCATTACCTCTGAAAAAACTAATTGAACACTTCGGCAATTCCTATGGCCAATACCTCTATGACGCTTCGCGAGGCATTGATGACAGCCCTTTGATTACCCACTGGGAACCGAAATCAATCAGCCGTGAAACTACATTTCAGGAAGACATAAAAAACTGGCAGGTGATCGCCAGGACGCTCGCGGAACTGACAAAAGAAGTTGTTGCCGATATGCAAGACGATGGATATAGCGCGAAGACCGTCACCATTAAAATTCGATTCAGCGACTTTCAGACTCTGACCAGAGCAAAAACGATGGCTGACTATACAAATTCCGAGGAAGAAATCCGAAAAACCGCCTTTGCCTGTCTTAAACGCGTTGATCTCAATAAACGAGTAAGGCTAATCGGTGTTAGAGCTACAAATCTGGAAAAAGTCCAAGGACAATAAACAGGAATATATTCCTAATTATTACCTGTTTTTTAAAAACCATCACTGTACCCAAAACCCAAAACGGTGCAGATAGCACCGGCAATCAGAAATATCATCGTTGTGCATTGATTTTATTTTGGAGGGCTGGATTGAGGATTTTTAAAATGCTCAATAAAATCCGCCACTGTTGCATCGGCTGCAAAAATCATCTCCTCTTTGAGTAATTTGTAGCCATCTTTTTTTAATTGATCATAGTCAAGTTTATGATTGAATTGTTCTGATGAGTATTTGTAGCCTTTTTCCCAAATTACATTATCTTCTTTATCTCTCATTGTTACAAGTGTTGTAAATATCAAACCCTTACTATCTTTTATTTCCAATGAATCAGCTTTAAATTCTAAGATATAGTTCGATTCATCTTTTAGAGCTTCCCAAATTGGTTTCTCTTCAATATTCATCACCGGCCAATTGGGAATTTCGTTTTTCGCTCGCTCGACAAACTTGTCCATAACTAACTTTCCGTAATCAGGTACACCTTGGTCGTTCGGCACTTTTTTGACATCATGATAAATGCTGAATACAAGGATGCCGACAAACGGGTCGAGTATAATGGCTGAGCCGAGAAAAATAGCCACACCTTTGCCAAGTGAATACCTCCGGATATCGGGAGATATATAACGCACTACCTTTAATGGCGTAATCGCGGAAGCATCTTTTTTGACATAGGGCTGATTCGGAAGGGAACACCCCTGCAAGATGAAACTAATAAGAAATGTAAATGCTAAGACTTTCGTGCAGCATTTTTTCATTGATTGACCCTCTTTTTATTTAATTTTGACTTCTCTCTCATATCCTATAATAACCTTTATGTTAATAGAGAAATTATACCGCTTAATTTATTTGCACTATACTAAAATTAGAGTTAAGTCATTAGGTAATTCCTCCTCTATGTTTGGATGCCTTACTAAGCGTTCGATAAAGGTCTTCCTCTATGTGCTACTTTTTATCAACGGCGTTTGTTAATAACCTTTGCTTTCTTACGACTATTGATTTATCTAATTCTTTATTATTAAGATACAACAGCATAAAAAAGTTGCAGGAGAAATCCAATCACCAATAAAGCAATTCCCCATTTGAACCATTCTGGGTGCAGGAAAGACGCGAAATAAATCTTTCTTCCTTTATTGTTAGACTGATGGGCTTCTTCCAAATTCTTTCCAAATGAAAAAGAGATTAAAAACGTTCCCACGATATTCAGAATGAGTCCGATGTAAAGCATATATTTCATATATTATATACTACTCCATAGTACATCAAAATCAAATTGTTTATTAAAAGTTAGAGTAGCGGAATGGCTATGGATGTTATAGACAGCGCGCGAGTTTCTAAATAATTGGTGCCCCTGGCGCGAGTCGAACGCGCGGCACACGGATTAGGAATCCGTTGCTCTATCCTTCTGAGCTACAGGGGCAGCCATTTTTTTATAGGAGTTGCCGTGCCGCGATTTAACATGCTTTCATAGGGTCTGTCAATCATTAGCGATTGCTTCCCCGGATCGGAGTCCGGGGCAGGCTCTGTCTCTGGCGGACTCGCAATGACGGACGAATTATTACTTCTCCGGCTCGAATTGGTTTTTCGCCGACCAGAACGATGGCAAATGGCGCAGTAAATACATCATGCTTTTGCGGTGCTGCCAGATACGGTTGCGGAATTTTTTGCGCCAGGCGCCATCGGAATAAAAACGCTTTACGTGTTCGTTGTATAATTGATCAAGTCTTTTTTTGGAGGCAATTCCCTTCGGGACAAAAACAAAATTCAGGCAATTCATCAGACGCCAATCTTCATTAAAAGTTCCTTCCTCTCTTATCGTTGACCAAAGCGGCGCGCCGGGGAACGGCGTGAACTTGGCCATGTTCATGTCGTCCAGTCCCAGCGAAATGATAAAATCGGAAGTTTGATGGATGGATTCTTCTGTCTCCCCGGGCAAACCCATCATAAAAAGTCCTTTGGCGCGCAGTCCCGCTTTCCGAATGCGCTGGACGGTATCGCGCACCTCATCGAGTGATACACCGGCTTTGTGCCGCGCGAGCATTTGCGGATCGGCGGATTCAATGCCCAGCGAAACCATGAGGCATCCGGCTTCTTTGAGCATCCGTAAAAGCTCATCATCGGTGTAACCGACACGCACAGCGCAGTTGAAATTTATTCCCAGAGGAAAGCGGGTGAGTTTATCGCAAAGCTCGACAATCCTCTGACGATTGGCCGTAAATAAATCATCGTAAATATTAATATGCCGCACACCGAATTTTTCGCGCAAATATTTCATGTGCTCGTAAATGTAAGCGGCAGAATTGTAGCGGAAACCTTTCTGGAAAACAGAACGGTCACAGTAGGAACACTGAAACATACAGCCCCGCGATGTAATCATCGTCGCTCCTGGTGTTTGGATATAGCTAAAGAGCGGCAAATGATAATCGCGGGGAAAGCCCCGAAGCTTCTCGTAGGCGGGAAATGGCAGGCAGTCTAAATCGGGTATTTTCGGACGCGGTTCGTTGGTAATCACTTGTTCGCCCTTACGCCAGATCAATCCTTTAATATCGGCTGGTTCAACTCCGGCGGCAAGCTCGGCCATAGTTAACTCACCTTCGCCCGCGGCAAGAAAATCAAAAGCCGGAGAATCCCGCAAAAGTTTACCCTCCAAGGCGGAAACATGAACTCCTCCGCACACTGTCATAATATCAGGCGATTGTTCTTTGATTCCCTGAGCAAGCTCAGCAGCGTCGGGAAACGAGGATGTTGTTGTGGAAAAACCGACAATTTGCGGCTGGTAGGCTAAAATTGCCTGTACCTGCTTTTGCAGGTCAAACGGAGCTTCCGGGCCGAGGCAATCGTAAACAAAGACATCATGACCCTGCTCTATTAAATAAGCGGCGATGGAGAGGAGTCCCTGAGGCACCATTCGATTGGCAATATCGGTAATGTCGCGCTTTCCGGGAAACCAGTTGAATCCCCGCGGATGAACAAGAACAATGCGTTTTTTTTGTTGAGGTTGAATCTTTGTCATCTTGATAAACATGTTAAACAGGAAAAATTATTTTGTTGACGCGGCCACAAATGTCTGTTTTCCCGAAGCGTGGCAATTATAATGCACGAAAAGCGCGGACGGGTTTTTCTGCATGGCGCGTGCTATCCCGAAAGCGGCTGCTGTCGGATGAATACCGCAATTAGGCAAATAGTCGTCAACCTCCCAGCTTTCTTGTTTCCAAAAATTAGCGTCTATTTTATTCATACGGAAACCGGGCAATAAAAAGCGCTTCTTCCCATTTGAAGCGGTCTTAGAAATTAATTTTTCACTTGCGCTTAAAATCTTTTCGTTTAGCGAAAATTCTTCCGGCGGTATTAATTTATTGCCGAACTCCACCGCCAAAATATCGCCTATTTTTTCCTTATTATCTCCACCGAGCAAAAGCCAGGAGCTTCCTTCACCCATAGGCAACAAACGGGAATTACCCGGTTTCAAGTCCATCCGTTCACGATATTCCTCAACCGTAGGCGTAAAAACGTCACAACCGCCGACCAGCGCCAAATCAATTTCAGAGTTTTCCAGATAGCTCTGCGCCAGCCAGAGCGCCGACTCAAAAGACAATTCTTCCTCGGATATCGTCAGAACAACTCCCTTGATTTCACAAATCCGCGCCAGAAAAAAAGCGGCGGCGTTGCTTACCGAATTGGCAAACTGATTGGGGCTGGGAAATCCGCCTTCATGTTTAAACACCTGTGTGATAAAGGGCAATATTTCATCGACATTCCCTAATCCGGTAGCCAGAAATATCCCTACTTTTTTCGTCTTTAAATAATCGGGCGGAACTTTTTTCAGGCAGGCCAAAGCCCCGCAGCAGACCATCTTGATGAACCTTCCGGCGCGGCGCATCGGCTGCCCCATGATTTCGGCAACCAAATCATCTGTATTTAACGGCAACTTTTCTTCTTCCCAGGCCGCGTCACGATTGGGCACAAGCGCAGGGCCAATGTAACTTGCCGCTATCACCGGCATAACCGAAATAATTTTCTTTTCTCCTGAGCTAGAGGACATTAGTTTTCATTCCTTGATAATCAAATAACTCGTACACGTGCCGCCAAATCCGAAATAGGTAAAGAGATAAGCGCCGTTTGGTGCCGGATTGTTTTTCAACGCCGGGGCAAACCCTATTTCCGGATCGGTCTGAACAAAACCAAAACTGCGGGGAATTTTCCCTTCTTCCAAGCAGGAAAGCCAGACGGCCGTCTCTAAAGCTCCAGCCGCGCCAAGAGCATGGCCCATAGCACCCTTCAGGGAAATCACGGGGGGAAGTTTTTCTCCAAAGAGTTTGACCAAACCCCTTCCTTCGGAAAGGTCGTTATCCTTTGTGCCTGTGCCGTGAGCCTTAATCGCCACAATATCGCCGGGAAGTACTTGCGCCGATGTTAAGGTTTGTTGAATAACATCGCAAACGAGTTCTCCGTCAATTCCTGCCGATGTCAGACTATTACTATCGTTAAATAAGTAGCCTCCGGCAAACTTATATTTTCCTTTTCTCTGGGAAGGCAATTCGTTTTGCTCCAGGATTACGGCCGCCGCGCCCTCCCCTATTTGCATGCCGGAACGGGTAGCACAAAACGGACGGCACTGATCATAATCATAAAGAAGCAGGCTGGCAAATCCATGTAAAGTCAGATTCAAAAGCGGCTCGAAACCGACGACAATCGCCCGGCGAATTTTTTTCTGTTCCAGAAGTTGCGCCGCAGCAACTAAAGCGTGGGAACTGGAAACACAAGCCATGCTGAAGGTCAGCGCCATGCCCTTGATGCCGTATTTACCGGCAATTAAATTGGCTACCTCGCCAGGGCCTCTGTTACGGCAGGAAATAGCCGGTGATTCTTTGTCCGGATTTTTGCGTACAGCTTCGGTAAATTCATATTCATTTCGGATAAAAAGACCGCCCGTCGTTCCCACCAGCAAGCCGGATTCGACAATCTCAGTCTTAGAAAGTCCCGCTCTCGATATAGCTTCCGTAAGCGCGCTATCCAGCATTTTTTTGGATTTATCCAGAGGATTGCCCGCGTAAGGAACTTCAAAAGACTTAAATTCGCGGCTGATTAAATGCGAAGAACTGCCGGCATTTGCCGGTGCTACTTTTCCCGCAATCAAATTTTTCGCGGACTCGGGAGCGCTCCATCCCAGCGTAGTTACGGCGCCCCAACCGCGCACATAAATATCGCTCTTGTTCACTTTTTAACCTTGGGCGCATTGATGACAAAATCCGCCAGCGAGTCAAATGACTGCATGGCTTTGGCTGCTGTCGAGGCATTCTTTAATTCCACACCGAATTGATACCTGAGTTCCATCGCTATCTCCATGGCATCAAGACTGTCCAATTTAAGCGGCCCCGGTCCGCCGATAAAAGGTACGTCAGTAGATACATCTTCGGCCTTGACATCTTTGACATCACACGCCTTGATCACCAGTTCTTTAAGTTTGAAAATCAATTCCTCTCTCGATGCTACATTTAACTCTTTATAAGCTTCATTTACATCCATTTAATTCTCCTCCCTGCTATATAAAAGCAGATTCCTGCAAATAGTGTCAATACAATTAATTTGGGCAAGATTGTACTAAATGCCGCATCACGTAAAAAAATATCAAGATACGCCTGATGCGCCCAATACATCGGCGAAATCATCGCCAGTTTTTTCATGACCATCGGCATGAGCACGTGCGGCATCATGATCCCACCGAAAACGCCCATCAATATGGCTCCTGTTGCCGCCAGCGTTGAAGACTGCTCAGGCGTTCGTGCCAGCGCTGCAACAAGCACGCCAAAACCAGTTGTGGCAGCTGCAACAACCAGTGTAACCGGCAGCATATGCCAGGGATGTTCTCCCAGATGAAAAGAAAAGCTGATGATATGGGACATAATATAAACACCGACCAACATCATTAAAATAAATTGGGAAATATTTATCAGATAATAAGGCATGATTTTCCCCAGCGCAACTAAATTAGCGTTTACTGGATAAGTAAAAAGTCGCTGTAGAGTGCCATCCTTTTTTTCTTTTAAAAAACCTATGGACATGGGAATGGCAATAAAAAACATCGCGAATATCGCGTAAGCTGGGACATTTTGCTGAAGAGGGGTTGGAAGTTCTTTGTTGGGTTTTGTTTTCTCAACGACTAAACTGGCAACCACAGCATCAAGGTTTTCTATACCCATAACCACCTCAACTGTTAAACTGGTTATCAGCGAACGGGCAGCTATTTTGTAGCCGGCATCAATCACCGGGTCAAAATAAATTTCTACCGGGTTATTCCCTTCCTCAAAACCTTTAGGAATCGTAACAATTGCATGTGCCTTGCCGTCCGCGAATACCTGATCATCGTTCATGCCGCGTGGTCGCTCAACATTTTGAATCATTTTGCTGGACTTTGTCTTTTCCTCAAGAAGATTTGCTTTGGGAGAGTTGCTTTCGTTTTCAACAACCAGTTGAATTTTACGTTCGGTCAGTTTGTCTGTCCAAACGCCTTCCATTGCCAATGACAGAAATAAAATCAGTGCTATCGGCATAAGGAAAAGAAGCAGAATCGTCTGCCGGTCACGCAACAGGATCAGCATTTCTTTTTTGATCAATTCTTTTAGTTGTCGTAAAATCAATTTACATTCACCCAATATGAAATATTTTTTACCCGGTACCATATCACAATTACAAAAACTGATTGTTCAAAGCAGAACGACGACGCTGCCAACAAAGTTATGCGCAGAATAATCTGTTTTTGTCTTACTCATCACGCAACCCTCTTCCAGTCTTTTCCAGAAAAAATTTTTCCAGATCGTCAATTTCGTTCATATTGCCGTTAAATATAGCCGCGCCTTTATCCACTAGTGTAACTTTGTTGCATAAACGCTGGGCCTCATCCATAATATGTGTGCAAAGAAGGATGGTCATGCCTTCAGCAATGAATTTGGATAAGGCTTCATAAATATGATGGCGGCTTTGCGGGTCAACACCCACTGTGGGTTCATCCAAAAGCAGAAGTTTAGGAGAATGCAAAAGAGCTACCGCCAGATTCAAACGCCTTTGCATCCCGCCCGAATACGTGTTCACATACTTTAGCGCGTAAGATGAAAGTCCCGTTTCTTCCAGAACCTTCTCTGAGCGATCCTTTAGCTCGCTATCCGGCAAGCCGGCCATTGCGCCGAAGAATCTCAAGTTTTCCATTGCCGTCAGGGCTGTATATAAAGATATTGGTTGAGGGGCATAACCGATTGATCGCAAAGCGTCTTGATCCGGCATTTTACTGCCGTGGATGAACACTTCACCCAAATAGCCCCTCAACTGGCCGGTGATAATCCGCATCAAAGTGGTCTTGCCCGCGCCATTTGGTCCCAGAAGTGCGTGCATGTTGCCGTCAGCGACGTTCAGAGAAAAGTTTTGCAGAGCGTAGACAGGCGCCCCATCATAGCTAAATGTAATCGATGAAATATCCAGTGCGTTCATGCCTTGAGCTTCCTGACAATTTTCTGCAGATTTTTGAAAAATGCTTCTTCGCGGTCAGCACATTTCAAAATCAAGCCACCCGCCTTGGCAAAGGTTTCTTCAGGCTTGTTGCGTTGCTTGATTATCCGCGCGGACATCACGGAGAAATCGCGCCAGGTATCACCGATAGCAGTCATATCACGCGATAATTCCGTCAGGTCTTCTGAACCGAAGAGTTCGGCGGCTTCCTGCAGAAAAGCGGCATACATGTAGCGAAATCCGGCACCACCCGTGCCGGTCTCTTCCACCCAACGGACTGTACCGGCAAGATGACGACAGGCTTCTTGAAAACCAAGTTTGTCCGGACTTTTGATAACTTTTTTGGCCAGAAACCGCATACCGCGGACACCAAAAATCGGCAGAGGAATTCTGAGCATCAAGTTGCAAGAATCCTTCATTCCCTTGATACACGCTCCCCGCAGATCAGGATGGGGATTAACTGATTTGGTATAATACATATGACCGCGGGGGTTCAAAGGACCGGGTACGAAACGTGCCCGTTCCAATCCATCCGCCGGGCAATCTACCAGAGCAAATGTCGTGTCGCAGATGCGAAAACCACCTTCAATCTCACGCAGAACAATGATGTTGTGTCCGCTAAAATTATGGCGGTGACGTTCGGATATATAGGGAAGCCAGTAAAGATTAGTAGCCAAACCGACAATCTTTCCGGTTTTAAGCACCTGTCTTAGTTCGTCCATGCCTTTTTGTGGATTGCGAAAAGTCTTGATGACAAAATTCGCGCCCAGCCTTTTGGCCGCCTTGCGAAAGACCGACCCGGGTTTAGACCGAAAAGCACTGATCGGCAAATGTGAAAGTTTCATAAACGGCAGATAGCCGAAAAAAATGCCGCTGCTGATGCCGAAAATCATCGGCTCGGAAATATCCACACCCTGAGAACGAAACAGAGCGGATGTAACACCTGTCTCACAATGCGCGGCTTGCTGATGGACAAATGGTTTACCATTGGCTGCGAGTTCTGTAGTCATGAAAAAATAGCATCCTTCCTTAATTTTAGATATTCGGCACGGTTTTTAATTCTTCCAGTGTGACCCTTAGGGCCTTTGTGTAACGATTTAAAACAGATGGTTTAAGTTTGGCAAATATCTCGGGGCGCAAATGCCTCTTGACCCGAAATATCGCTATGCCCGCTGCCTTGGACAGCATATGCGGGGTCATCTGCCTCATTTCTATATAATAACAAAGAGGGCTTTTCTGACCGCCAATAACTGCTTTTCTGATTTCCTCGAGATTGGCGCGATTACCAGAAATAATCAGAGCCACAGATACTCTTTCCGCCCAGGGAGCGTTTGTCTCAAGGACATATTGCCCGTTATCGTTGTGCTTGTAGTACGCTTTCGGCAACCCATCATTAAAAAGTTCATCTTCTAATTCCATGGACATTCCCTTCTGATCATATTGATATTTATATTCTTCTTATACCAATTTTAACAAGGCGCAAAGAGTTTTTTACGAAGAGGAGATACAAATCATATTCATGCTTTGAGTATCCTGACAACTTCATTGAGCTTTCGAAAAAGGACTTCTTCGCACGCTGCGCATTCCATCAGGATTTCGCCGACCTTGTCAAAAGTATCTTCCGTTTGGCCGCGCTGCTTTATGATGCGTGCGGACACGACAGCAAATTCGCGCCATTTATCGCCGATTGCCGTCATCTCGAACGATAATTGTTTAAGCTCATCAGATTGAAACAGCTCACCTGCTTCCTGCAGGAAAGCGGCATACATGAAGCGAAATCCCGCGCCGCCGGTTCCTATTTCTTCCTGCATACGAACAATATTGCCTAGATGACGGCAGGCTTCATGAAAGCCCATCTTTTGCGGACTGGCCTTAATCCTTTTAGCCAGAAAGCGAATACCACGAATACCAAAAATCGGGATGGGTATTCTCAGCATCATATTGCAGGTGTCTTTCATACCCTTAATACAGGCTTTCTTGATATTGGGATTTTGGGGAACCTCCGATGGATAATACATGCGACCATGTGGCTCTAACGGTCCATGGGCAAAACGCGCCCGTTCCAGATCTTCTGCCAGGCAATCCACCGGATGTTCCAGCACCGGATCGCTCAAGCGAAAGCCGCCTTCGATTTCCCGCAAGGCAATCAAGTTATGGCCATTGAATTGAAACCGGAAACGATTGGGGAAATAAGAAAGCCAATAAATATTTGTTGTTAATCCGACAATTTTTCCTTCTTTGAGCAACTGGCGTAATGCAGCCATTCCTTTTTGCGGATTGCTAAAGCTTTTAATAACAAATTTTGCGCCCAGACGTTTACCGACTTTGCGGAAAACAGAGCCGGGCAAGCCACGGAAAGTTGTAATCGGCAAGCCCACCATTTTGACAAAAAATAAGTGCCCGAAAAATATGCCGCTGCCGATGCCAAAGACAAGCGCTTCGCTGATATCAAATCCCTGATCGCGGAAAAGCGCCGCTGTCACGCCGCTCTCGCAATGCGCCGAATGATGATGAACAAATGGTTTTCCGCTGGCTGTTATCTCTGAAGTCATTATAAAATTTTTACCTTTCTTCCATTATTTTCCCGGCACACTTTTCAATTCATTCAGGGACAGTTTCAGTGCGTGCGCGTAGCGCTGTATAATTTCCAGTTTGAGTTTTTGAAAAACATCGGGCCGGAAATGCCTATGGACACGAATACTCAGCATGCCGACAGTTTTAGCCAGAATTTCCGGCGTCATTTGCCGGCTTTCCATATGATAAAAAAGGGGGCTCTTTCGACCTTGCAGAACTTCCTGCCTTGTTTTTTCGAGCTGCTCCGCCAATTCCGCTACTGCAAGTCCGTTTACCACATCTTCAGCGCTCCAGCCGCTGCTGGGGACAATGACATATTTCCCTGCTTGATCTACAGCATAGCAGGCGCGCTTTATGCCTTCATAAAAAGTTATGTCTTGCGGAACTTCAGCTACTTTCATTGTCAGCTCCTGCTGATTAAAATAATTTGTATCCTTCTTATACTAAAATTGAAAGAGCGCAAAGTAAATTTTGTTGTGGCAATTAGTTTCTGTTATTATTAACTTTTTTCAGGAAATGGAATTCAAAATGATACCACGAGAAACGATGGCAGCAGGCCATTCTCCCTAATTATGATCGAGAAACTGTGGTTAATTTATGCCTTGAGTTTTCTGGCGACTTTATCGAGATTTTTAAATAATTCTTCTTCACGCCCCGCGCAAATCAGCATAAGTCCGCCCGCTTTGGCAAATGTCTCTTCTGATTGTCCTCTCTGCTTGATAATGCGCGCGGAAACAACGGCAAATTCACGCCAGATGTCACCGATGGCCGTCATCTCATTGGATAAATCATTTAGTTCCGAGGAACCGAATAATTCCGCTGCCTCTTGTAGAAACGCCGCGAAAATATAGCGGAAACCAGCACCGCCCGAACCGATTTCTTCCTGCATGCGCACGACATGAGCCAGTTGCCGGCAGGCTTCGGGATAGCCCAGTTTATCCGGCATCTTTATTATCTTTTTAGCAAGGTAACGAATGCCCTTTACGCCGAAGAGAGACAGGGGAATTTTGAGCATCTGCTTGCAGGAATCCAGCATGCCCATGATGCAGGCTTTTCTTATGTCGGGATTGGGATTGACGGACAGAGGGTAATACATCAAGCCGTGAGGCTCCATCGGTCCGCGCGCGAAACGCGCTCTTTCCATATCGTGTGTTGAACAATCTACCGTATAATCAAGTAAAGCCACATCGCTTACCCGAAAGCCATTTTCAATTTCATACAAAACAATTAAGTTGTGTCCGTTAAAATTAAAGCGATAGCGTCTGGGGAAATAAGAAATCCAGTAGATATTGGTCGTCACCGCGACAATTTGTCCGGTCCGAATAACACGGCGCAGCTCATCCATGCCTTTTTGCGGACTACGAAAACGTTTTCTGACAACCTTTGCGCCCAGTCTTTTTGCTGTTTTGGCGAAAACTGATCCTGGCAGAGATCTATAAGTACTGATGGGCAGTCCGGTCCATTTGACAAACGGCAAATGACCGAAAAAAATACCGCTGCCGATGCCGAAAATCATCGGTTCGGAAAGATCAATGCCCTTATCGAGAAACAGCGCGGATGTAACTCCTGTCTCACAGTGCGCGGACATGCGATGAATATAAGTTCTGCCATCGGCTAAAATTTCTGTCACCATGAATAGTGATTACCTTTCTTGTGAATTATGAGGAACGGTTTTTAATTCTTCCCTCGTAATATCGAGGGCTTTCGCGTAACTGTCCAGAATAGACTCTTTAAGCTTCGCAAATATTTCCGGACGTAAATGCCTCTTGACTCGAAAAATGGCAATGCCAGCTGTCTTCCCCAGAAGCTCCGGTATCATCTGCCGCAGCTCCATATAATAAGCAAGCGTACTTTTCTCTCCGGCAAGTACTGCTTTTCTGGTTTCTTCCACTTTGGCTTTATATTCATTATAAGCCATCCTGTTAGTCAGTTCATCTACCTCCCACCCCTTGCTGGGCACCATGACATATTTTCCATTATCATCGAGGGCGTAATTTCCTTTTGTTATCCCTCCGGAATAATCGGGTACGTCATCCTGCGGAACTTCATTTACTTTCATTGTCAGCTCCTTCTAATGATAATAATTTTTATTGTTGAAACTCCAATTCCGAAAGCGCAGCAGAATTGGTAAGTTGAATCCCGCTGCTGGCGGGACGAAATCGAAGATTATAATACCCCGCAGCTTGCTTTGGAGTTTATACCCGTGATTCTTCTTATACTAAAATTAATACAGCGCAAAGCAAAATCTTGGCATAATAATTATTTATTTTTTTTATCGATTTTTTTGCCCAGAAACGGCTCAAAGTGATGCCACTCGAAGGGATGACGGCGAACCATTATTTCCAATTCGAGAGCGTAAGTCTGTGCCGAGGTCAGCACTGCATTCGTCCGGTCTTGTCGTGTCGCGGCTGAAACCCGCCGCCCTTTGGATATAGCAATATGATATTTGCCGGACGCCTTATGATGAACAAAAAAAGTCATAAGCGGCGCACCCGACATTAAAGCAAACAAATGAGGTGTATCGGGCAGCTGCACCTCATGCCCCAGGAAATTAACTTTAACCGAACGCTGATCTCCCCATAGACGGTCTCCGGTCATGGAAACAATCCCGCCTTCGCGCAAAAAGTTGATCCCTTCCAAGAGGGCAAAAGGAGAACTTTCTTTCTCTGACGTTGCCACAATTTTTACCCCGCTTTGGGCCAGTTTTTCCTTCTGTATTTTCTCAATCTGTTCTTTATGTTTTGCTCCCAAATAGAGCATAATGGGCAGGCCTTTGCGGCTCAGCATTTCCGCGGCCAATTCCCAATTGCCGATATGCGACATGACGATAATAGCGCCTGTCTTTTTTTCCACGGCTTCGTCCAGATATTCCCACCCTTCCTTGGTAAATTCAACCTCGTCTTTGAGCTTAGCCACAAACCGGTAGGTATAAACATTAGTAAAGTTATGATATTGTTTCCACACACAAGACAAATGACAGAAGAAATTGCGACCCGGAAAAAGCGCCCGGTAAAATTTCAGGCTTTCCGCCACGCGCACAGGAAAAAGAAAAAAGTAACCCGTGGCGATAAACCAGGAAAAAGTATTAAAAAACCATACCCCCAGACGCCGAGAAAAATAAACTGCTATTTTATAAGAAAATTTTTTCATAAAATATTATATAAGTCCTTCAGTCTTGTCCCTTATTCTTCTTCCCCACAAACCACTTTTCTTCCACGCCAGGCTTCGGTGAGGCGAAAACTTCGACAGCGAAATCGGATGCGGTCATGAACCCGGTAATTTCTTTTTCCTGGCGGAATCGTTCCTGCATACCGGTCAGCTTTATACGGGTCGCTTCCATCCAGCGTTTCCAGGGGACTTTTCTTTCCGAGGGAACCGTCGCGCGAATAAGCAGTGTACCGCTTGCCTCCAATTTTTCGTAAATGCGCTGCAAAACAAGCTGCAACTCTTCATCATTAATCAAATGCAGCATGTCCAGCATCAGTACATAATCAACACTGCCTTCAACTTCCGGCAGATCAGGGGCGCGTCCTGCTTGAACATTGCCGCGCGTGCCTATGGCATGAGAAGCCACCAGCACCCGATGTTCATCTGGCTCCAATCCATACACTTGCGTCTTCGTATAAATTTCCAAAAGCCAGGTTGCCGGGATTCCGTACCCGCAGCCGATATCGATAATCCGGCGGGGGTTTTGCACATAGCGATGAAGTTCAGCAAACATCGGATCCATCATGATCTTAAAACGGGCAAACATTCTTGGATGCGCGGGCAGGTGCCGGTAGCGCAAAATCGTCCGGCGAGTATGTTCTTTAGAACCTATGGCAACAACTCCTGCAGGATAGCGCACGGAGCTGAATATTTTCTTCATCAACAGCGGTAAAATAAAGTAAGCGCCGATGATCGAATAACCGATGCCCAAGAGCGATGTCAAGCCTATACTGCGCAAAAGGGAATGTCTGGCAAAGGCCAGAACTCCGAACCCGATCAAAGTGGTAAATGAGGCCAGAAACATGGCCAGCTTCACTGTATCCATGGCCGGATGGCTCTCATCGGGATAGCGCTGATAAAAGCAGGCGTAGTAAATGGAGTAATTAATACCCATGCCCATGATGACAATCCACAGCATAATACTAGGGATGTCCAGCGGATGACCGATAATCTTCAATGTGCCTAATGTTGCCAGAAGCGCGAAGGTGATCGGCGCAAGCACCGCCAGTGAGATGAGCCAATCCAGATAATATAGAAAAACGATCAGTACAATGCCGATGCCGGTAATGAGCGCAATTTCCACAAAGATATTTTTTAAAAATTCACCCAGCCTTTTGTTGAAAAGGCCGACATCGAATAATTTGGCCAAACCTGTTGGTATGAGCCTTCCGAAAAAATCATCCGCGTTATAATTCTTGCCGATGTTGAGTAAGCTCAATTGCGTGTAACCGTCTGCAGTTTTAGTTATGCCTAGAAATTCAAAATATTTTTCGGGAATTTCTTTTGGTTCAATATTCCTAGTGCCGAGCACTTTCCAGAATGGCTCGAAGGCCGCAGGCGCAAAACCGTTTTCCCGTGCGGCCAAATCAAGATCATGCTTGGACTTCCTCAGACGCTCCTTATTCCAGAATGCCCTCCATGCTTCCAGATTTTCCCGGCTTTTTTGGGCGGAAGGAAACAGAACTGAAGGAAGAAATACGCTGGAGAGCTTTTCCTGCTGAACATCAGCGGACAAAAATTTCTGTAGTTGATCATTCTTTTCCTGCAAACCGGAGACGCTTTGGGCTTCCAGAAAAATATAGCATTTGCCTGATAACCCTCCCCATATTTTCTGCATTTTTTGATCAGCGTTGATCGTTTCCGGGCTCATGGAGTTCATCGCATTGAGATCAACATTAAATACCGGCCAGGAGAAAAAAAGCATAACCAGAGCAAACAGTCCTGCAGCCACTAACTTCCACTTGGCAGGAAAGGCTATTTTGCGAAGAGAGTTGAGGAGCACCGGATTAGTTTGACGTGAAGCAGCCGGCATAGATGGAAAGATCAGCGGGAAAACAAACAAAACAAAAATAAGGGCAAAGCCGACACCGAGGGCGGAAAATACGCCGATTTCGGCCAGGATTTTAAAGTCACTGATCAAAAGCAGCAGAAACGATCCGACAGTCGTCAGCACCGCCAAAAGCTCTGCAGACCAGACTTCCCGTGTTATCTTTTTACCGTATGTTTCATGGGGTTGATCCAGAAACAAAAGATAAGTAATGCCCAGATCAACGGTAAACCCCATAATCGCGCCGCCAAAACCCACCGCCAGCATGGACATGGATTTAAATAAAAAGGAGCAGACAAACAAAGCGGCAATCGCACCTACTGTTGAAGGCAGGAGCGCCAGAAGACCGATAAGCGGACGGGGAAAAGCAAAAATAAGCAGCAGGGCGATGCCCAGAGTTGTCAGGATTACGGCCAGCCGGGAATCGAATTTAGCAATGGTCTCATTATCCAGTGCCGCACGGTAGACACCGGCAGAGGTAAGAATATAATTGTCCCCGGCCAAACTTTTATCCGTGGCCAGTTCTTGTTCGATATCTTTCAACAGTTTGGCAATCAAGGCTGCTTTGGCCGTGTCCGAGCCAGAACCAGCAATTTTAGCGATAATAAGCGCGTGCCGCCCGTCTGCGGAAAGCAGTTGTCCCTGATAAAATTGCGCCTTATTAGAGGGAAGTAAGGCCGATAACTGCTGCAAAATAATACCGGAGAAGCCAAGTGGATCCTTGGCCATCATTTCACCCCGGCCGATTCCTTCCAATTGCTGCAAACTTTGTTTATTTTGGTAAGAAGCTTCTTTGATTTTGTCCGGTGCCAGAAGTGGCTTCACTTTTTGTTCTAAATCAGTGGCGCTGAAAAGCAGCGGCCAGTTATCCGTCACGTAGGTTATGAGTTCAGGAAAGTTGTTTGCTTCATCGCTTATGCCTACTTTGGTGAAAAGTCCGCTTTTACTTAGCCACTCAGCAACCAAAGAAGCGGTAACGACAAGTTTATCCCTATCCGAAGATTGCTGTTCCAAATCAACAAATAGTTTATCCTGGATGGGCAGATGCCTGATGATTTGGCGCGCGTCCGAAAGCACGGGATCATTTTGCGGCATGGATTCCAGAATATCTGTTTCGATTTTTAAATGCTTTGTTTCCCAGACAAATAGCAACCCCACAATCAGGGCAGAGACAAGAACAAGTGGCCATTTTATCCGGTAATTACGTAACGGCATGCAAACCTATAAACTTGTGTGTGCTTCTGTATTTTATACCGTTTTCATAAACCATATTTCCCAAATACTGGCAAGTTAAAAACTTTAGTTCCAGCAAAATTGCGGCTGATGCTCGTTGCTTAATCAGCAAAAAAAGATTGTCAGTTTGTGCTTGGGTTTATAGTTTTTATTTGGTTTGCGCGGAACAGTAAATTTTATTAAAATAATATGGGGAAAAAGATAAATCTTTGGGGACTTAGCGCAGAGAAAATATTCGGCCGAAGATCAAACGGGTAAAAGTTGAAGAGTTGCGTAAAAAATCGACAAAAGGACGGAAATGGGATACTCTTGTTCCGCCGGGATGATAGTTAACCCGCACAGGAACTTCCATCACAGGAATGCCTTTTCTTTTGGCTCGTACTAATATTTCTACTTCAAATTGGAAACGCCGCGCCTTTGTCCCCAAATAAATTGATTCCGGCAGGGGATAAATGCGCATACCGCTCTGGGAATCTAAAAGAGCGGGCCCTCCGGAAAGCCATACCCAAAAATTAGAAAATTTCCGGCCGAAGCGGCTTGTCCAGGGGACATGTTCACCAACCATACCTTCTCTTGCCCCCACTACAATGGGCCGTATTCCTCCAGAAATTGCGGCTATTAGTTTTAAGGCATCCTCCGGATAATGCTGGCCATCGGCATCTATCGTAATTGCCCAATCAGCCACAGCAGAGGCGGCTATAAATCCTCTCATAATGGCCGCGCCCTTACCTATATTTTTCTTGTGACAAATAACATGAATTCCGTTAATTTCGGCAATTCTGTCAGGGGTATCATCAGTTGATCCGTCATCAACAACAAAGACAGGAAAGTTCAAAGCCAAAGCCTGTTGGATAACCTGCGCTACCGAACCGGCATGGTTGTATACAGGAATGACAAAAGCAAACTTTCCTTTTTGATTGATTGCCGGCACAGGTTCTTTTTCTTCTTCTTTACTCATGGCTAGTCCATCTGTGGCAGGAAAGCCACCGCCCAAGTTCCCGGCCCCATATGAGCGCCTGATGTCAATGATAATGGCTGTAAAATAATTTCCGCCCGCGGATAGCTCTCCTCGAAAATATTTTTCACCGTACCCTTTACCCAATCATGATTATCGGAGTATTCCAGCATAATAAAAGCTCTGGAGTTCCTTTGCAGCGAAGCGGCAAGTCGCTCCACGGCCATTTTTAACTGGTCTTCCTGATTTCTGACCACACCGACTTTTTTCGCACCTTCCGGCTGCGGAGAAATAACGGGTTTCATGTGCAGCATATCGCCAAAAAAGGCGCTGGTTTTCGAGAGCCTTCCGCCCGCGGCCAGGTACTGTAATTTATCAAGAAACACGTACTCCTCGCAGGCTTGCACGGCTTTTTGCGCGAAGGCAAAGGTTTTTTCCATATTGTTCGTTTCAACCAAATAGCGAACAGCTGCCAGCGCGATTGTCCCCAGCCTGCCGGACGCGGCGCCCGTATCAATGACGAGCATCCTATTCTGCGGATCATATTTCTTTTTCCATTCCATAACGACATTATAATTGCCGGTAAAAACGGACCCAACACACAAATATAAAACTTTTTCAAACCTGTTCAATACGCTTTCATAAATCTGATGTCTTTCATAAATGGATGCCTGTGACGTGAATACTTTTACACCCTGCCGCATTGCGTTATAAACTTCTTCGGAATTGAAATAAGTTTCCGGCAGACATTTCTCGCCGACTGTAAGATAACTGTTCAATAGCGTAAGACCATATTTTTTAGCGTCCTTACGTGTCACGGAGCCGGCGGCATCAGTCATTATGTTAAATGTGTGTCCGTTTTTAGCATTCATGAATTCCCTGGTTTGCAAAGCCAGATTGTCTTCTTCCCAATTCAGCATACTGCCCAGCTTACCGATTTGAGCTTTCATCTTTTCCCTGTCCTCTGTATGGAGATGAATTTTATAAATATCTCCTTCGGGAATTATCACTGCATTATCTTGTGTCTGAGTAATTTTGACCAATTCTTCATTGGATAAGGTCGGCGACTTGAGAACAAAATCCACGCAATATCCTGTCTCCGCTTCTTCCCGGAAGGAAGTCGCAATACGCAGGCTGTCCTTGAATATCTGCATCACCGACCGATGGTTATCCTCTATTCCCGCCAAAGAATAGAAAAACCCTTCAAAGAAAATATACATGCCCAGGGCGCCGGCATCAACGACTTCAGCTTTTTTTAATTTCGGCAGTATTTCTTTGGTTTCATGGACGGCTTTTTCCAGATGGCTAATAATGACCGCTATTGTTTCTTGATTAAGAATCATTCCAGTGGAGGACAAAACTTCGGACAGAGCATCGAACAATGTCAACATGGTACCCACGCAGGGATCACTCACCGCTTTCCAAGCTCTGGAACGCCCTTCTGCTGCGCGTTCAGCAAGTTCGGATACGGATTTAGCCAAGTAAAACGCCGAGAAAAATCTTGAGGCGATGTTTCCGGAATTGCCCCGCGCCGAAAAAAGAAGTTGCTGAATGATTTTTTGTTTATCGGGATGAACATTGCGCAAGGGAAAAAGGCTGATGGAAAGATTTCTTCCCGTGTCGCCATCGGCAATGGGAAAAACATTGATCGAATCGAGTAAATCCGCCCAGGCAGCGACACGTTCTACGCCGGCAATATAAGATTTCTGCAATAATTCGTCCATTTAAAATCCCAAAGAACTGCGAATTTCTTCCGGTATGCTGAATAAAGTTTCCATCTCCGGCGTCTTCACTGTAACTTGTTCTGTTCGCCCGCGGGCGCAAACTTTGCCATCTTCCACCCTTTTTATTTCAAAATCGACTACCAGTTTTATATTTGCATCGACAAGGGTCGCTTTGCAAATGATCTCATCGCGGTGGCGCAAAGGGAAAATGTGCTTTGTCGAAGTTTTGATAATGGGAAAAATTAATTTATGTTTATCATAGAAAGAATAAAGATCGACACCGTGATGCTCGAAAAGAGCTGCTCGCGCGATCTCAAAATAGTTCATATAATTACCGTGCCAAACTATTTGCATAGGATCGAGATCAAAAAAAGGCACTCTAATTTTAACTTCAAAGCTCTTTTGTTCTTTATGCATTATTTAATCCTAAAAAAATCGGAATACCTGATTGCCATACACATACTTTCAATATCTTTATCCAACGGCCGGTCTTCTATCAGCGGTGCGCTGATTAATCCAATTTTTTGCACAACTTTGGCCAAAAGCGGCCTTACACTGATATTTTTTCTTAAATAACAAGCCTGCGCCGCCGCGAGAAGATGAATGGACACAACTCGTTCCGTAAGCGTGCAAATTCTTTCAGCGTCGCGTGACGCGATAGTTCCCATACTGACCTTATCTTGATTGTGAGATTCGGTCGAACGGGAAAATGAAGCCGCAGGCATGGTTTCTTTCAGAGCTTCCGCCGCCAGAGCGGAAGAAGAAATAGACATGGCCTTAAAACCATGGAACAGACCATTCCCCTTCTCTGTTATTCCTACTAAATCACCCGGCAATCCTCTGCTTACATTAGGATTGACCAACAACATCACCTGGCGGTCGCACATATCGGCAACGGAAGCCAGTGCGGCTTTCAGGCCGTCCATGGCAAAAGCGATATGACCGCCGTAAAAATTACCGCCCATGAGAACCTGACCGGATGCGGGATCAAAAATGGGATTATCATTGGAACTATTGGCTTCAATTTCCACCCATTTTTTTATCCAGTTAAGAGCGTCATATAAAACTCCCAACACCTGCGGAGCGCAGCGCAGCGAATAAGGATCCTGCAGCGCTTCCAGGGCGTCATCTTCTAGCTGACGCGTTGAAACTCTGGCATGTAAAAGATGGAAAATATTTTCGGCAACAAAAATCTGGCCGGGAAAAGGTTTGGCCTCCGATAGTACCGGATGGTAATGATGAGCATTGCCTTTGAGCGCGTGAACGCAAAGAGCGGTAGCGTAAAGAGCGGCCGTTAAAATGCGCCAGGCTCTCTCAATCGCTATGGCGGCGATACCAGTCATCGTCGTTGTGCCATTAACCATTGAAAGAGGCTCTTTGGGCAGATAAAAGTAGGGCTTCAGTCCGGCCTTTTTCATGGCTTTAGCCGCGGACATTTTTTCGTCCCGGTAAAATACTTCTCTCTCACCTGCCAAACAGGCGCCGATATAAGACATCGGCGTCAAATCACCGGAAGCTCCAACAGATCCCTCGCAGGGAACCACGGGCGTTATTCCTTTATTTAAAAAGTCGGCCATCTGCTTGAGCAACGCGACAGACACACCGGAATAACCCCGCGCCAGACAAATTATGCGGCAGAGCATGGCCGCTCTTGTTTCTTCAATGCCGATAGGTTCGCCTGTGCCGCACCCGTGAAAACGAAAAATATTATCGCCATTTTTCATGGCAATATTCAGCGGCATGCGCCTGCCACAAGAACGGCCGTAACCGGTGGTAACACCATAAACAGCAATCCCCTTGCGCATTGCTTCCATCAGCATTTTTTGCGTTGATTCCATTCGTTGCAAAAAACGGCTGTTTTTACTTATTTCCACAGACATTCCATCCCTTGCTACGGCGATTATATCATCAATGCTGACATGGCTGCCGTCAATGACTATGGAGGCTTTTTTGCCAATTTTTTTCATGCTTAAAAATTATCTCCTTTCGTCTCTGGCAAACATCATTCGCGTATACGCGGCTTATAGGTGTTGTCAGCTTTTTCTTTTTCCATAACTTTTTTGAGCATCTTGAACATTTTATAATTCTGCGGTTCTTCCTCATAAAACTTATCCCAGGCATAATAATAAAGCGACTGTAATTGTTCAGGGGACAACAATTTGGGTTGAAAAACAACTTCCCCGCAGGTGTAATCATTCCAATTATAGGAGGATATTCTTTTGGCGTTATGCAAATCATCGAACGTCCTGGTGTGCGGAAATGGCGTAAGCACAGTAAATTCCGCCATATCCAGCTCAATTTCCAAAAGAAAATCGACCAACTTTTTTATATAATCGTCTGTGTGATAATCGAGGCCTAAAAGAATGCTCCCTTCGACGGCGATGCCGTAATCGTGATAACGTTTAATGCGGTCACGAATGAAATCGGAGGAATCAAAAATAGCTTGATATACAAACCAAGCGCCTGCCTGTGCCGCCAGGTCCAGCACTTTATCGTCATTTTCAATCGGATGGCAGCACCACTTCTTTTTCAATGGAATCATTTCTTTAAACAATCCGACTTCCCAATCTTTTTTTTGCGCCAGCGAATTATCGACAATGAAAAGCCTATTATTGTCGATACTGGCCAACTCTTCGATTACTTTATCGTAAGGGCGAGGGCGAAATTGGCGTCCCCCTAAAAAATTGACACAGCAGGGATAACAATTGAAACGGCAGCCGCGCGAGGCATGCACCAGATCAACCATCTGCACGCCGCGATAATTATACATCTCTCTATTTAAGATACTGCGTCTGGCGGTTCCGACGCTTTCGATAGGGGGAAAATCCTGCATATAGTTATAAACTTTTTGCAGTTTGTCTTTTTTAAAATCTTCAAGCACCATTTCCATACGACCTTCCGCCTCACCTAAAAAAACGGCATCAGCATGCTGTTGTGTCTCTTCGGCATGCAGCATCGTGGCAATGCCGCCGAATATTACTTTAATTCCTTTTTGACGGAAGGTATCGGCGATTTCCCAAGCGCGTTTGATCTGAGCGGTAAGCATGACAGAAATACCGACAAAATCAGTTTCCTGTTCAAAATCAATGGTCTGCACGTTTTCATCGATGAATTCCACATCTACGTAATCAGGCAATGTAGCGGCAAAAACAACCGGCCCATGCGGCGGCAATGTAAAGCGCGTTTGCTTTTCTAACTTTTCCCACTTCGGATAAATCAACTTAAATTTCATGTTTCCTCTTTTTCAATTAATTTATTGCAATATTGTCTTGGCAATAAAGCGAATTCTTTTTTGTCCCCCAGTCGACTCGCCTTTTCTTCCCATCAGAACTTTGCACGATACGCTTCCGCTTAATTATCTTCAAGCTGTTTTTTTAAAATCCTTTTTAAGACCTTCCCTGCCTGATTGCGGGGAAAGTCATCAACAAAAAATATCCTCTTGGGAATTTTATAATGCGCGATTTTCCCTTGTAGCGCGGCTAAAATATCATTTTCCGTAATTTGGAGATTTTTGTGGAGTATGACGAAAGCACCCACTACTTCACCTCTTTTATGATCGGGCATTCCCACCGCAGCCGCTTCCTTGATCTGCGGCAGTGCTTGAAGAGCTCTTTCCACTTCCGCCGGATAGATATTTTCACCGGAAGATATAATCATTTCCACCTTTCGACCGACAATATAAACAAAGCCGTCTTCATCGCGCCGCCCCATGTCGCCTGTATGAAACCAACCATCCTTCATAGCTGATGCAATCGCAGTGTCTTTACGCCAGTAACCCGCAAAAACGTTTGGCCCCTGTACGATAATTTCTCCAGCTTCGTGTGGCCGTAGATTGTTTCCTTTTTCGTCAATAATGCGCAAGTTCACATGAAATACTTCTTTACCGACAGAACCCGCTTTGCTGATAGAATCTTCCAGATCAAGTGAAGTAAGCCGCCCAGTTTCTGTGAGTGCGTACCCTTGAACGAAACCAACGTTCTTTTCTTCCTGATATTTCTTTATTATAGGCAGAGGAATCGGAGCACCGCCGGAAATAAAAAAATGAACATGCCCAAGATCGGCATCCTTCCATTCTTCCGCTTCCGTCATCATTTGAAACATAACCGGTACGGCAAACATGTAATTTATTTTTTTCTTACATATAATATTGAGAACTTCCGCGGCGCTGTAAAAACTGCTGATCATGATACTGCCCCCGGCGTAAACAATGGGAGTCACGGAAGCGGCTAAGGCTCCAATGTGAAAAAGCGGCGCGACTACTAGTGATTTATAAGACCGGTTAACTCCATAGCCCAAAAGAGAATGAATTGCGCCAAACAAGATATTCTGATGGGTTAATACCGCGCCTTTCGGATCGCCGGTTGTGCCTGAAGTATACATGATAAAAAGAGGATCATTCAAATCGACACTTACTTCCGTTAGAGGTTCTGACTCAGAACAACCATTTACATATTCTAAAAATACGGGATCGTTTTTAAGTGCTTTTCCTCCGAGGCACATGTACCGCTTAAGTAATAGATCGGCGGCTTTAATTTCCTGAACCTTGGGAGCAAACTCGGAAGAATAAATTAAAGCGGAAGGTCCGGAATCATTAAGAATGTATACAAGTTCCGGCACTGCTAACCGGAAATTCAAGGGAACCATAATCGCGCCCGTTTTGGCACACGCAAAAAATATTTCGAGAAATTCACTGCAGTTGGACATCAATATGGCCACACGATCTCCTTTTGTTATCCCCAGATGTCCCAACGCGTGTGCTGTTTTGTTCACCCTTTCGTTAAACTGCCGATTACTATAGCTTTTATTTTTTTCAGTTAAAAACGGCTTATCCGGTTGGATTATTGCCCTTTTACTTATCCATTCTCCGATGTTCAAATTTATCCCCCTTATTTATCGCAATTAGCAAAAACTAAATACACATAAGTACCGCCAAAAGAAATACCGGCAAGTATTGCATTATTTATTCTCATTTCTCTTTTATCACCCGCAACAAACCCTAATGGTTTGATAGGCTTTATAAGTCCGACAGTTGGAGGCATAATATTTTTCCCCATGGATAAAGCCAAGGCGCAAGCTCGTATTCCCCCACTGGAAAAACTTTCTCCCAGCGCGCCTTTGAGGGAAGTAATTGACGGTTGTTTTTCCAAATCCATAAAAATTTCAGCGTAAGCTTCAACCTCAACGGCATCCAGCACTTTGCCACCGTTTGCGGCCGCGTAAATAGCCTGAATATCGCGTGCTCTAATTTCGGCATTTTCCAAAGCCCGATTGATTGTTTGTTTCATGCCTGCCGGATCATCCGGCCAAGCGGTAGGACTGGTAGGTGACGACCCCAATCCAAATCCTTTTATCTCACAGTAAGGTTGACGGCCTCTTGCGACTGCCGACTCCCAACTTTCCAAACAAACTATACCGCATCCTTCTCCGACTACAATTCCGTTACGGGCTTCATCAAATGGCCGGCACGCTTCTTTACTTCCATCCAGGGGAGAGAGACTGCGAAATCTTGTCAATGCTTCATAATAAAATTTTGATAGTATATCGACTCCGCCGGCCAGCACAAAATCGGCAGTGCCGCGCCGGATTTCTTCTACGGCATACGCCAGAGCCGTCTCGGCGGAAACGGCAAAATGCGTTACAGTCGTGTTGACACCGCGAAATCCCAGCTCAATGGAAGCATGCCCTGCCGGAGCGTTCATAACCGTGTTCGGCACTAAAATCGGATTGACAAAAGCCGGCCCTTCAGCCAGGAGTGTTCCCGCAAACTGAACGGTTACATCGGTCGCACCAAAAGAAGTGCCCAAAATAATACCGACGCGGTCACGGTTTTCTTCATTTATCTTAATTCCTGCATCATCCAAAGCCAGGCGCGCAGCAGTTGTTGACATTATAGATGTTCTATCCATCCGCCGTAGGTTTTTTACGGAGATAAAATCACGCGGTACGAAATCGGTTACTTCCGCTCCCAAATGCGACTTGAAGGAACTAGTATCAAAAGCTTTTATTACATCGATGGCACATTCGCCGGCAAAGAGCCTCCTTCCGAATTCTTCTTTACCGATACCTAAAGGGGTTACCATACCTACGCCTGTAACTACAACCTTTGCCTCTTTATGCGTCCGGCGATTTTTATCCATTCCCGACGCCCCCTTCGGCATATTTGCCAAAAATAATAGTAGTATTATTTCCTCCGAATGCAAATGAATTGGAAAGAACTGTGCGCAAGGGGGTATATCTTACACCGTCGGTTACATAGTCTAAATCGCATAAGGGATCTTCATCGCGGTAATTTATCGTCGGAGGGATAAACCCATTTTGCAAGGAAAGCACGCAAACTATTCCTTCCAAAGCACCCGCAGCCCCAAGAGTGTGCGCGTGCATGGATTTAGTTGAGCTTACCGGGATTGAATAAGCGCGTTTGCCAAATACTTCTTTAATTGCTTTTGTCTCCATAACATCGTTAACCGTTGTAGCCGTGCCGTGCGCGTTAATGTAATCAATATTATCGATAGAAAGGCCGCTGTCTTTCAACGCGGCGCGCATGGAGCGAACGGCGCCGGAGGCTTGCTCATCAGGAGCAGTCATATGAAATGAATCACAGGTAACTCCGTAACCTAAAATTTCTCCGTAAATTTTTGCTCCTCTATTTAAAGCGTTATCCAGAGGTTCCAAAACCATTACGGCCGCCGCCTCGCCTAAAGAAAGGCCGTTGCGGTTTTTATCAAAAGGCCGGCAAACCTCCGGATCTACAGATTTTAGGGCATTAAAAGCCGCGTAAGTGATCCGGCACATAGGCTCTACTCCTCCGGCAATCATGATGGAAGCATGATCGTTAACGATCAAGTCCCGCGCGTAGCCTATCGCTGTAGCCCCCGCAGAACATGCTGTCATAAACGTTGTTTTGGGCCCCATAAGACCTAAACTGGAAGCAATGCGATCGGCAGAAGAAGCACAATAAACACTCGAAAGCTTAGAGAATTTTACTTTCCGAACTCCTTTTTTCAATATTTCAATATAAAAGCTTTCCGCTTCCCAAAGTCCGCCGGAACCGCCGCCAATGGCCACTCCCATTTTTCCTTTTATTAGATCAGGTAAAGGATAAAGACCGGCATCGCGCAGAGCTTCGAGAGTGGCGGCAAAAGAAAGCATATCCGCTCGCGACATTCTTTTGATCGAAAAATCCCGGGGTATATAATCGCGGGCAGTAAAATTCTTGATCTGGCCGCCATTTTTGCTACGAAATTCCGCTGTATCAAAGAGGTCTATTGCCTTAATGCCGCAAAAACCTTCCTGTAATGCACGCACAAATTCTGGAATATTATTGGCGATAGCATTTAATGTTCCCAAACCGGTAATAACAATACGTTTACTTTTATTCATTTTAATAAATCAGCGTTAACCTTTGCGGCTTATTTCAGGTGGATGAAACTTAAATTGGGCATGAAAAAAAGTCAAGTGAATAACCCTCTACATTAGAGCGTAGAATTTGATTTATAGTCAGACGATGAGTAATATTAGATAACGCTCTTAAAGAGTTGTTCTGTCATAAGCTAAGGACAAAGCCATATTCATGGGGAGAAATTTCAAACGAGACCGGAGAAAAATACGTCAATTTCTTTTAATGCCTAGAAGCATTAAAAGCAAAGGCGAAAGATAACCTAATGTAGGCTATTTTTCGCCTCATGCATTTGAATATTTTAAATTTCCGTTGCTTACCCGTACAAAACCGCCGGCAGAAAAAGAACAATTTCGGGAAACGACGTAAAAATCATCAGTCCAATCAATTGCAAAATAAGGAAAGGTAAAACACCCCGATAGATATGCCCCCAATTTATACCCTCAATTTTCATACCTGCTAAATAAAAAAGCGCGTAGCCAAAAGGCGGGGCGAGAAAGGATATTTGCAGATACATAGCCATCATGATCACGAACCAGACCATATCAAATCCCATCAATCGGGCGATGGGAAGGAAAATGGGAAAAGTAATGAACGTGAGACCGACCCAATCGATGAAGCACCCTAAGATAACCAGCGCAATCATCATAACAAAATAAAGCCCCCATTTACCCAGACCGAGAGACGTTAATGTTTCGACTACTGCGGTTCCGCCACCCATGCCTAAAAAAATCCCCGTAAAACAAGACGCTCCGACCATGATTATTAGAACCATTGTGCTTGCTTTTGCCGTCTGGTAAAGGCAGGCCAGGAATTCTTCCCAGGTAAAACGCCTATAAAGCAAGACTAAGACGAAAGCCAGACTGGCACCGATTCCTGCTGCTTGTGTGGGTGAGGCAAAACCAAAAAATATTGCCCCCATTACGCCTATAATTAAAGCTAAAGGCAGCAGGGAATAAATAATAAAGTCCATTAATCTATCACTGAAAGGCATCAGGGCAATTTCTTCCGCGGGTATTGGCGGACCCAGTTCGGGATGGAGGCCACAGCGAATACGAACATATGCCATGTAAAGAATAGCAAGAGAAAAACCCGGGACAATAGCAGCCGCCAGAACATTACTTACAGGCAGCCCTGCCTGGTCGCCCATGACAACGAGCATGATACTGGGTGGTATCATAAGACCCAGCGTCCCTCCGGCGGCAATCATGCCCATAGTCAGCTCTTTTTGATAACCGTATCGTAAAAGCATGGGGCCGGTAAGCAGTCCCACTGTAACAACAGATGCGCCGACTATTCCAATACAGGCGCCCAACAAGATACAAACAGCCAAAACCGCAACGCCTAAACCGCCGCGAATTGGCCCCAGAAAATAGCGCAAAGATTCAAATAGTCTATCGGCTATGCCGGAAATAGTCAGCAAATTACCCATAAAAATAAACAGCGTAATGGCAACCAACGTAAAGTTGCCCATGATACCTATGAAAATGCGGTCCATAAAGGTGTTGAAAAAAGCCGTTCCCATGACAAAATAACCGAATATAGTTCCCACTCCTCCCAAGACAAAAGCCAATGGATGTCCGAGGAAGAAAAAAATAATGACGGCGAGAAGCATTAAAAGCGCTATTAACGTCACACTCATTCGAACTCCTCCTTAGATAATTCTGATAATATATGAATTGTTACGATGGACTTTATTACTTCCGACAAACCCTGCAATATTAAGAAAATGGCCGCTAACGGAATTACGAATTTAATAGGATATAAAGTTGGTCCCCAAAAACTCATCGATTTTTCTAAGGTTGACCAGGACGAATAAAAATAACCCCAGCCATAATAAAACCAAACAAGCATAAACGGAAAAAACAGGATAAGATAACAAATAATCGAAATAACCGCCTGCGTTTTTTGGGATAGACGGCTGGTAAAAAGGTCAATGCGAACATGAGAACCGTAAAGCAAACCATAACCGGCAACCAGCATAAAGTGAGCGCCGAAAATAAAATTACTTGATTCAAACGTCCAGATTTTGGGCACGTTCAATGCCCTTGTAATAAATTCAATGATAATTACTACGGCCAGCGGCACAATGAGCCAGGAAAAAATTCTGCCCGTCCATTCATTGATATTATCAAGAAAATTAGATAATCTGACTAAGAAATCCCCTCCCATTTTATGCTCCTCTTTTTTTGGATTATTTATAAGGTTTGCCGCAAGATTTAATCTGCGGCAAACCACACTTTAAAACCTTACTTCAAATTGGGTAATTTGGGCCACTTCGCCGGATTTCTTCCCTGGGCGTAAGGCATTTCGTAATCTCGTGCGAGGCTGAAATCTTTCATGTATTGGAACATGGAAGTAGCGATTTTATCGTAATCAGGATTTTTCAGGGCTTCAGCGGCAATAAATTCCCATACCCACTCTTCTATTTGATTTAAATCTCTCGTAGAAAATTTGGTAACCTGGATACCTTTTTCTTGAAACTTTCTAAGAGCCAGAGAATTATCCCATTCAGACAGGGTAGCCATAGCGAGAAGATTCTCATATGCGGCGATTTCAATGATTTTTTTCAAATCAGGAGGAAGAGAGTTCCAGGCATCTTTATTAATCATCACTCCGCCAACGCTGGAGGGCTGATTCCATCCGGGACCAATGTTGTATTTAGTAACTTCAGCCAGACCAATACTGAGATCAATATTAGGGGTGTTGAAAGCGGCGGCATCGATAGCTCCGCTGCCCAGGGCCTGAGCAATTTCGCCGGGCGCCGTCATTACCGGGGTAGCCCCGGCCTTCTGCATGACGTAACCCGACGCTCTACCGGATATTCTAATTTTTTTACCCTTAAGATCCGCCAGACTTCGAATAGGCGTGCGAGAGCGGATACCCGAAGCAACGCATGTAACGCCGGTAATGAAATAAATCATGTTATATTTGCCGTACATATAATTATATATCTCGTTTCCACCGCTATGGATATACCAGTTAATTAGGTCATACTGGGAAAACGCCATGGGTAACGATCCGAGCAGATCAAACGCGGAGTTTTTGCCCGCCCAATAGCCGGCATAATCCTGTCCCATTTCCGCAGCACCTTTAGCAACGGTATCGAAAACCGCCATCGTTGGAACAAGTTCCCCTGCCGGATGAGTGGTTATTTGCAGGCGGCCGCCACTGAGCTCATAAACATTTTTAGAAAAGCGCTTTTCACTCTGAGAGATAGACGAGTAAGCCGGCCAGCAAGAAACCATCCGCCATTTTATTGTTTGGGCAACGGCCGGGATAGCAAATATTGTCATGGTTATGAAAACAGCGGCTACAATTACGACTATAATCCCATAGAATTTTTTCATTCCAAACGTTCTCCTTTTAAAAAATTCATTTCATTTATTAATTTTACTAGCAATTGCCTCTCGAAAAATTTGTTGTTGTCCACTTCCTCTTTTCCTTCGTAATTTATATTTAATTACTGGCCGTAAATTACACCTGTGGCAAACCATCCTAAAAAACTTACTTCAAATTAGGCAATTTAGGCAACGTGGATGGATTTCTTCCCTGAGCGAATGGTACCTCGTAGTCGCGCATTTCACGAAAATCTTTTAAGAATTGGAACATGGAGGTAGCAACTTTATCGTAATCGGGGTTTTTCTTTGCTTCCTCAACGATAAATTCCCATGTCCATTCTTCTATTTGTTTTAAATCCTTCGCCGACCATTTGGTCTCTATGATGCCTTTCGCTTTAAACTTAGTAATAATAGGTATGTTATCCATTTCAGCCAGAGAAGTCATTTCAATATTATTTTCGCTTAAGGCAACTTCAATAATTTTCTTTAAATCAGGAGGCAGAGCATTCCAGGCATCTTTATTAATCATCACCCCGCCACTGGCTGAGGGCATATTCCATGCAGGACCAATGGTATATTTGGTAACTTCCCCCATACCAAGGCTCCAGTCGACAGCAGGGATGTTAAACGAGGCACCGTCAATGGAGCCCGCGGCCAATTGTTGACTAATTTCGTTAGCTGGTGTCATAACCTGGACAGCGCCGGCTTTCTGTAAGATGTAACCCGCCGCTTTACCGGACATTCTGATTTTCTTTCCTTTAAGGTCGGCCAGGCTTCTAATTGGCATACGGGAACGAATACCCGACCCGATGGGAGTGATACCGTTAATGAAATAAATCATATTGTATTTGCCATACATATAATTAAAGATATCCCGTCCACCGCCATGGAGATACCAGTTTATTATATCATACTGCGAGAGCGTCATGGGGTATGAGCCTAAAAGGTCAAATGCGGAATTTTTACCCGCCCAATAGCTAGACCAATCCACACCCATTTCTGCGGCGCCTTTAGCAACTGTATCGAAAACTGCCGCTGCCGGAACAATTTCCCCTGCCGGATGCGGAGTAATTTGCAAGCGGCCGCCGCTGAGTTCATATATGCTTTTAGTAAGGCGGGTTGAGCTTTGCCAGAGAGATGAGTAAACCGGCCAGCAAGAAATCAACCTCCATTTAATTGTTTCAGCAACGACCGGAGTAGTAAATATTGCCGAAGTTATAAAAACGACTACTATAATTTTATAGAATCTTTTCATTTCATATCCCCTCCTTAAATATTTAAAAATATTTAGGTAGTTAACAGGATCATGGTTAATAAAAAAAGAAAGCTATTTGTCTGTTGGTTTCGGTTTTACCTCTTCAGGGGCTTTGTCATTTTTAACAGCCGGAGCCGGTTTTTTCTTTTCTTCTACTGTGGGCACTTTGTCAGTTTTGGCAGGCGGTTTGACGACAACTGGAACCGGTTGCTTCTTCTTTCCTGCTGCGGGCACTTTATCACCTTTAACAGGCTCTTTAACGGCCGGAGCCGGTTTTTTCTTCTCTTCTATCTCAACAGCGGCGGCCTTATTAAAGCCCTGAGCAGGAAATGGATAAATTAATTTGCCCGTGGCGAATTCCCATGGCCAAATAATTTTTATTTTTCCACCTTGCCATTGCATTAACTTTGGATTAGCTCCTGCTTGATGAATAATGCCCATGCTCTTTATAAAAGCGAATGTATCACCCAGCGGGGATTCATATTTTGTCGCCTCCAAAGCTTTAATCAAGGCTTCACTTTCCAAAGTACCAGCTCTTTTGATTGCCTCAGCAACAATCATTATATTGGTATAGGCAAGCGGGCCGAAGTACGTGGTCGGAGATTCTTTGAATTCCTTGTTGAAGGCATCACCGTAATCTCTGCTTGCTTTATGCTTGCTTTTCATTGATTCGTTCCAGTAACTGTAAAACATAACACCATCGGAACCTGTCAAAGCAGAAAAGTCAGCAGGCCATATCAAAGTAGTTCCTAAATAAACAGGGGGGGGGAATCCGATTTTTTTAGCATCTTCCAGCATTGGTTTGGCGTCTTTTTCCGAACCATCCCATATAAAAACATCGGGGCCAAACTGTCTGGCGCGCTTCAACATTAAGAGATAATCACTACCGCCCGGAACAGCGCCTTTATAAACCTCCCCCTGGATTACATTTCGATAAACATCAGCCGTAGTTTTACCAATGCTGTAACTGTCGGAACCAAACGGATCCTCTTTATAGGCTACGAATATTTTCTTTCTCTTAACATTAGGGTATTTCTGTATTACTTCTCTCCATAACCTTTCATAATAGGCACCGAGTTGATAATCCCAAGATTGAAGGTGAAAAAACCAGTTCTGCCCTTCCAGTTCCTTCTCGACTTTTGCTGAAGAAGCTCCGCACCAAACCGTTACTTTCTTGTATTTTTTTAGAGGTGGAATTGCTCCCATAGTCGTTGCATTTTCTGCACCGCCGACAATTATATCAACCTTGTCTGTATTAACCAATTTTTCGACACCAGCAGTCGCTTTCTCCGGTTTCATTTCATCGTCAACTATTATTAGCTCCAGCTGGCGTCCCAGCAAACCGCCTGCGGCATTGATTTGTTTTACGGCTAATTGCATAGATTTTGATGCATCTTTACCAATTACTTCCGCCAATGGCAAAATGGCACCAATTTTAATTGTCTCCGCCGCTATAACAGAACTTGCCATTGCCATAAAAAGGAGGCCGGTTGTGAAAGCTGTTGATAAAAAGCGGATAAATATCTTAATCATTTATAATCCCTCCCACAAAGTTTAATAAATGTAATTAATTAATATATTAAATGTTTTCACCACTGTACAAAACATTAAATACTAGTTTATTTGTTTGAATGATAATTCTCAGGATCTTTTTTTTCTTGCTTGTAGGTTGTAGTAAGATGAGCGGACTAGCAATTGAGTGAGCATTTACGTAAAACATTGAAGCTCTTCCCCATAAAATTTAAAGTTATCTTCAAGTTACGTGCATTTATTAACAGGAAACGCTTTTTCTGTCAAGAGATATCAAAGATGTCTATACTGTTATTAAAACGTTATTTTAAAAAACAAGATGCCTTCGGAACTATTACCCGGATTGATCAAAATTGGTCTTGGTAAAAAATTGGTAACTGTTCCGGCCATGAGCTTTAACAGAGTACATAGCCATGTCGGCATTTTTTATCAAAGAATCCATATCCTGACAGTCATCAGGGTAGATGGCAATACCTATGCTGGTGCTTGTAATAAGTTTATGGCTATCACATATAAACGGTTGTTGAGTGGCCTTCAGGATTTTTTCTGCCACCTCAGCGGAATCCTCCATCTGCACTATCTCCGGTAACAGTATTATAAATTCGTCACCTCCGAGGCGGGAAATCGTATCGTTTTGGCGCAGAAGACCGGTCAGCCGGAGGCCGATCTCTTTTAGTAACCGGTCACCCACCATGTGTCCCAATGTGTCGTTGATATTTTTGAAACGATCCAGATCGAGCATCATTACCGCCAGTTTCTGTTTGTTGCGTTTGGCATGAGCCAGAGCCATTTTAAGACGGTCCATAAACAGCATTCTGTTAGGCAATCCGGTCAGAGAATCATGGGTCGCCATATAGCTCAGTTCTTGCTCCACGCGTTTACGCTCGGTAATGTCATGCCCCACACCCCGAAATCCAAAAATCTTGCCCTTATGGTCCCGCTTGGGGAAAATAGAAAACTCAGCAAAGGTTATACTACCGTCCGGTCGGATAAACTCTTGGGGAAAATTCTTGATTGGCTCGCCTATTTCATAGACTTGATGGAATATCTTGTAGATTTCTTCTGCTTGTTCCTGTTTGATGAGGGCTCTAAAATTCAGTCCCGTTAACTCTTTTTGGGGATATCCTAAGGCACAGACAAGGGCATCGTTAAAATAGAGTAATTTCCCGGCCAGATCAGTCTCGAAATACCATTCCTCCATCTCATCTATTATGGTTCGGTATTTTTCCTCGGACTGCCTTATCGCCTCTTCTAATAGTTTGCGCCTGGCTTCGAGTTCGAAGTTGTCCAGTGCAAACACGACGTTCTCCGCCATACGTTCGAGCAAGTTGATGATCTCGTCATCAAAAGCTCGCTTCTCGGTGGCGTAGAAAATCAAGGCACCAATTACCTGACCGTCCCTAAGCAGCGGCATGACGGCGATGCTGCCCACATTTTTTGCATTTTCACGCCAGGCCAACGAGACTGCGTCTTTGAGATAATCGTTGGAAACGCAAGGTTTGCTTGTACGGAAGGCGGTACCGACAAGACCCCTTCCCTCGGGGATTGCCTCATCGAGGGAGATGCGTGCCGCACGCAGCCTGTCTGCACCGGCGCCACTGACTGCTGCCACTCTTACCCATGTTGTTCCCGGATCAAAAAGAAGAACTCCCGTGGTGATGAATTTGCCACCGCCGACAGCGGCGTCACATACGCGTTGATACAGTTCCTCGGGCGATTTAACCTGCATGATCGCTTCGTTAGTTGCACTGAGGGCAGCGAACATCCTTCCCAGCAGTAGCGAGGCTTGTTCGGTGCGTTTCCTCAACGTGATGTCATGCGCGATGCTAACGATGATCCAGCTGTCGCCCGAACGCAGCGCGCGCCGGTGCAATTCAGCCACCGATTGGCGACCGTCCTTGTAACGAGCAAAAGTTTCTGTTCGAATGCCGGCGGAACCGCTGGCGATAACCTCGTCATACATTTGCTCGAGTTCCTTGCGGTCCATCATCAACAGTTCGTGTGGCCCCATTTTTAACAGCTCTTCCCGTGAATAACCCATCTTTTCGCAGGCCGTAGTGTTAACGTTAATAAAACGCATGGTCGAGCGATCCACCATATAAATCGAATCTGCGGACATGTCCATGGCGGCCAAAAACTTCGTCAATTCATTCTCGTGTAGTATCCGCTCGGTGGCGTCCCGCGAAACACCCCGGTATCCGATTGGTTTACCTTTTGCATCCCTGATGAGAGATACCGACGTTTCGTAAATCACTTTAGTTCCATCTTTTCTGATAGATTCAACTTCTAATGTCTCAATCGGTTTGCCTGTTAGGTAAAGTTCGCGGTAAGGTTGATATATTTTTTTAGCGATTTCTTCATCCATATGCTGCCGGGAGTTCATGCCGACCAATTCTTCTTTGGTATATCCTAGAAATCTAGCGTTAGCTTCATTGACAAAAGTATAAGTACCCTGAAGGTCAACTTCAAAATAACCCTCCTGGATGCTCTCCAGAATGTTGCGGTATCTCTCCTCACTTTTTTGCAGCGCCTCTTCCATTTGTTTACGTTCGGTAACGTCCCGGGCAATCCCCCGGAATCCGCTTGGTTTACCTTCTGAATCCTTGATGAGAGATACCGAAATTTCGTTAAATCCTTTAGTCCCGTCTTGTTTTGTAAATTCGAAAGCAAATCCCTTAGCTGGTTCTCCCGTTCTGTAGATTCCGTTGAAGATCTGATATACTCTTTTAGCCTCTTCTTTATTTGTATAGGCCATGTTGCTCTTACCGAGCAATTGCTCTCTGGGAGTTCCGGCAATTTTGCACTGTGCATCATTAACAAAGGTGAACTTACCGGTAAGGTCAAGTTCAAAATAGCCGTCAGCGATATTTTCAATAATGGTTCGGTATCTCTCTTCACTGTTTTGCAGCGCTTCTTCCGCCTGCTTGCGCTCGGTGATGTCCCGTACAATCCCCCTAAACGCTATCGGTTTACCTGCTGAATCTTTTTGTAATGATACAGATGACTCAATGTGTCTTTTGGTCCCGTCTTTTCTTATAATCTCAAAATCAAATACTTTACCGGGTTCCTCCGTTTTGTAAATATTCCTATAAGCTTGAAAGCATTTTTCCCCGCTCTCCTTATCTGTATACTGCTTGTAATTCATGCCCATCAATTCTTCTTTGGGATACCCGTATATTCGGCACATTGAGTCGTTTATAAAAGTAAAGTTGCCGGCAAGGTCTTGCTCACAATAACCATCATCGATGCTTTCCAGAATGTTTCTGTATCTTTCTTCACTCTTGCGCAACGCTTCTTCCATCTGTTTGCGCTCGGTGATGTCACGTGAAATCCCTCTAAACCCCGTTGGTTTACCTGATGAATCTTTTTGTAACGATATAGATGCTTCAAGGTATCTTTTAGTCCCATCTTTTCTTATAATCGGCCAATCGAATCCTTTGGAGGGTTCCCCTGTGTTGTAAACTTTATTAAACGCTTGAAAAAGTTTTTTTGCGTCCTCTTTATCTGTATACTGCCGGTTATTCATACCCATCAATTCCTCTTTGGAGTAGCCATGGATTCGGCACACTGAATTGTTGCAAAAGGTGAAGTTACCGGCAAGATCAACCTCAAAATAACCATCTTCGATATTTTCCAGAATGCCTCGATATTTCTCCTCAGTTTTTTGCAGCGCATCTTCCGCCTGCTTGTGCTCGGTTCTGTCCCGCACAATGCCCCGAAAGGCAAATATCCGGCCGGAAGCATCTTTCATGGGAGTTATAGAAGTTTCTAAATACTTTCTGGCCCCATTTTTTGTTATAACTTCGTAGGGCACTTCCTTTTTCGATTTGCCCGAGGTGAACACTTCATTGTATTCTTTGAATATTTTTTGGGCATTTTCTTCATCCATTAAATCGTGATAGTTCTTTTTTAATAATTCTTCTTTGGGATATCCATGAATCCTGCAAAGCTCTTCATTAAAAAAGATAAAGTTGCCGTGAAGATCCATTTCCGCGTATCCATCTTCGATGTTTTCCAGGATAGTCCGGTATTTTTCCTCACTCCGGCGCAGTTTATCTTCAATGCGCTTGTGTTCGGTAATATCCATAAAACTTCCGAGTGTGGCATGTTCCCCTTTATATATGATGGAGGTAACCATCTCCAAAATCCACATTCCCTCGCCATTCTTCCTTATAAACCTGTATTCATAGCTATGGCTTTTCCCTTTTAAACTTTTTATCGCTTTTGTCCTGACCATCGCTTTATCGTCAGGATGAACATGGTCAAGCGAATTATGGCCTATGATCTCAGTGGCTGAATATCCGGTTAATCTCTGATATAGAGGGCTGGCAAAGATAAATTTGCCGTGCTGCACGATATATATACCAACTCCCACATTGGATATTATGTCTTCTGATAGCTGGGATAAATCGTTCTGTTTGGAACTGATCTTTTTGTTCGGTTTGACTGCTGCTTTAGGTTTAATAGATGCTTTAGATTTAACCGTCATAGCCCCTTTAACCTCCTCAGAACTTTATGACAAGCACACTCCAATTGATTCTAGTCAGCCTTACGATAATTATTTGTATTAGAAAATGATATAGTATAAATAAATATTTGTTAAGAAGTTTCTTTGGGTTATATTGAGCATACGAAGAAAATTTTATCAAGAAAAACAATGAGCCACGGTAAAAATTATCCGGCATTTGACGGAAATAATGCGCATCTTCAAATTGGCAGGCAGATAATTATGTGTTATGAATCAAACAAAGCGCATTTCTGTATGTAACGAGAATAAATTTACGGAATGTCCTAGTTTAAGGTAGGAATGTTCCGCTATAATTTAAGTCAATTTTTCGCTTGCTTTTAACAATTAGTGGTTTTAAAGTTCACCAATTGTTGTTGTATTTAACAAGGGATATGTTATAATTTTCTTGAAAAGTGAATATTTTTTTAAAAAATAAGATGGACTTGATACAGATTATTCCCGTGATTATCTTAATGGAAGATAGATTATAAAGGTCTCTATGAGTATCGTAGCTTGTGTTAAGGTTCATGATGGTTTTGCTCTCGGTGCTGATAGTGCAACGACCATTAGCGGTAAGGACCAACAAGGCAAAGTAGCTGTTTTAAAAGTTTATCACGAAGCAAAGAAAATATTTGAATTTAACAAATTACCTGTTGGTATTTTGACATATGGAACAGGCAATATAGGAAAAAAGTCGATACAAATTTTATTGAGGGATTTTGAAGCAAAAAAATCAATATCGGAAAAAAGTTATACTATAAAAGAAATCACCGAAAAAATATATTCTTACTTTAAAAAGATTTATGACGAACAATTTAACGGATCAACAACTAAACCCATCTTGGGATTTTACATCGCTGGTTACTCCTATGGCTGCAATCAAGGAGAAGAATGGGAATTTGTGATTCCCGATGGTAAATGCAAAATGGTACGACCATTAGGCGAGAACGGATCAAGCTGGAGGGGAATTACTATGCCTTTTTCAAGATTGTATTATGGCATTGATCCAAGAATTAAAGAAGAACTCAGAAAATGTAAGATAGATCAAAGTTTTTTGGATAAATTTCAAGCCGCTGTTATATACGATGGTATGCCACTAAAAGTTGCCGTTAAATTTGTTGAGTTTGTTTTAAAAACTACTATTGAATTAGCAGCATTTGAAATTGGTCCTGAATCCTGCTCCGAACCAATTCATTCGGCAGTAATTGATTCAAAAAAAGGATTTGAATGGCTTAATGAAACATTCATTAGAGAAAGGAGGGCGTCAAAATGAATATAAGCAACACTATTTTGCGAGATACCGAATATGCTAATGGGAGCCAACCAATATTTGATGATTTCTCAAAGTATATATCAAATGAGGTAATACTCCAGTATGGCAACTTTGATTTGGAGATAGAATCCCCTGTTAGCACAACCGAACCACTTTTCGGTAATCAAATTAAAAAAGCCAAAAATGCTATATTAGAAATTTTAAAATAAAGAGAAATGAATGGAAAAAGTAAAAGTTTTTAGTGCTCTTGTTTTTTCTCTTATTGTTCTTGCTTTTTGCATATATATTATATCATGCCGCGCCTTCCCCGCTGAATATGATAAATGGGCATTTGGCATAATTGGGGTAATTGTGGGATATTGGCTCCATTAATTTATTGGTTCGTGAAACAAATATATTAGTTTTCAAATAAGTCAGCCTGGTATGTTTGCCCCATCAACCGAGCATATGCCCTCTCATAACTTGATTTATTTGCAGCTGTTTTGAGTAGACCGACAACTTGCCATATTTGTGCTCTTAGACTTGGCAGACCTTTTTCTTCATTCATTAGCTGATGATGTCTTTGGTGTCTTGTGCCTTTCTCTGTTACTGGGTTTCTCTTGTCAAGTTGGGTTAAAACCAATCCTCTTTCTATCGGCTCATATATATATTTTCTGATAAACTTCGAGTAATACAATGGTCTATTTCTTGATGTTGTTTTAACATTGCCATATATCCGGTCCATTTGAAAAAATAGTTCATCTGGGAATTCTTTAGACCACTTTCTTATTTCTTCTGATAGATAGCTTTCAATTAAAAGCCTGATAGCGTCAGGGTGTTTGTATCTTTCAAATCCTAATTGCTCATATATCAATGCAACAATGCCAACACGCGCGAATGATCGAATTAATATTTCACACTGTTGGGCGATAGGTAATTGATTTTCAGATAGTGCTCCTGCTTGTCGCGCTTCCAAATAAACATTACATACAAGAGGTAAAATATCTGCATGATAACCGTTGATTAATCTTGAACCGTCATAGAACTCTATCCCTTTCAGTTTTTCCTCTAATTCCGGCCTAATGAATGGTTGTAAGTTTACTGCTCCAATAAAATTCGGTCTATCTGTTCGACTTGCGCCTTTCCATGCCCTGCCAATAGCTTTCATCATTTTCCCTTTATTTAAAACAGGGGTCCCATCTTCCAAGATGTAACAATCTAATTCCGTATCGAAAATTTTTACTGGACCTTTCCCCCACACCTTTAATGGTTTATCTTTTGTAACTGCTTTAATTTCTTCTTTTTTTACTAATGGACCTGTCATTTTACACCCCCATAGCTCTTTGTAATGTTAAAGCAAATAAATCTTCACAGTTGCGGTAATTATGCCGGTAACAAAATTCATCAATATACTTTGGCAAATATCGCAAACTCACTTTATGATATTGACCTACAATACCGCGCTTTAATAAAGCCCAAAACGACTCTACGTTATTTGTATGCGCGTCACCATTTACATACCAGACTGTGTGGTCAACTACTTTATGAGGCATAATACGTTTAATACCGAAGTATCCCTTGTACTCATCTGTAATTAATGTTGCATTTGTAGTGTCCACATTTTCACGGACTAAGGCATTTAAAGTCTTGATATTTAGTTTGTGATGTTTAACAACCTTTGCCCTTACTTGTCCTTCTCTTTCGACCATACCTACAACCGGAGTCTTTTTTGTTCCGCGCCCACGCTTAAGGGGCATATCATTGTTGCTACCCCTACGCGGTTTACCGCCGATGTAGGTTTCATCCATTTCAACCACTCCGGTTAATAATTCTCTTTGCGTTTGTTGACTCATAGCTTGTCTGATTTTCATTCCCATGCGCCAAGCCGTATCTTTATTAACTTGAAGATCACGGCTCAATTGACGCGCAGAAATACCCTTCTTTGCGTTCAAAACAATAGATATGGCTAAAAACCATTTTTGAAGAGGTAAGTGTGTTTGATGAAAGATTGTGCTTACTGTAACGCTAAATGTTGTATTGCAATTATTACAGTGGTAACGACTTTCTTTTGGCATCGGTGTTGTTTTTGCCGATTGACAATAAGGGCAAATCGGCTTATCATGCCACCTGACTTTTTCGATATGGTTAAGACAATCTTTTTCGGTAGGGAAGATTTTGTAAACACTGACGATGTTCATATGCTCTACCTCCTTATAGGACAGTAAATCATATGAAATAGTTTCTGTCAAGCTTTATTTTACTACCTTAAACTAGGACATTCCGTAAATTTATAAATGACTTTAGGATAATTATAAAGTATGAGTATACCAATCATATCTATTGTCGGCAAATCCAACTCCGGCAAAACAACCTTATTGGAAAAAATAATTCCCGAATTAGTAAAAAGGGGATACCGCGTAGCTACAATCAAGCACGATGTTCATGGATTTGACATAGACCATGAGGGCAAGGATAGCTGGCGGCATAAAAAAGCCGGCGCACACACAACGGTGATTTCATCCCCCTGCCAGATAGCTTTGATTGAAGACGTCGGCCACGATTACACCCTCGATGAAATCAGAGATAGTTATGTCAAAAACGCGGACATAATTCTTACCGAAGGTTACAAGGGCAATCTTTTCCCCAAAATTGAAGTTTTCCGTTCTGAACTAAAGCGCACGCTTTTATGTAAGAAAGAGGATAATTTGTTAGCGGTTGCCGCGAATATAAAACTGGATATTGGCGTTCCTTGTTTCGATATTAATGATACCCCAAACATTGTTGATTTAATTGAAAACACATTCTTAAAATAGTTATCCGCAAACCGGAAAAACAAACCTGCATATTTCGCTTTTACTACGGCATTTTGATTCCCCTGTAAATTTTATCATTGGGTTACATCGCGCCTTTTGACATATCCGCTTTGGTCACTATATTAAAACCGTATAAATCAATGGAGATTTAAATGAAGAATATTCTGATTTACCTAATTATGCTCGTTTTGGTGGTGAGCTGCCAGCCCACCAAGCCGGAAAAGAAAGGAGTAGAGCAGATGTCTAAGGTTTTACAAGAGGTTAATACGCGATCAATTGAAAAACCCTTAGCTAAAAAAGAGTATAAAAAGCCGGATAAAGAGACCATCAGCGAAAAACTAAGCCCGCTACAATGTCAGGTTACGCAAGAGAATGCCGCTGAAGCGCCTTTTCAAAATGAATATTGGAATAATAAGCAAGAAGGAATTTATGTTGATATCGTTACGGGAGAACCCCTTTTCAGCTCGCTAGATAAATATGATTCAGGAACAGGCTGGCCGAGTTTTATAAGACCTTTAGAGCCGGGAAATATTGTCCAAAAGGAAGATAACAGTCACTTTATGAAACGCACAGAGATAAGAAGCAAACATGGTAATTCTCATCTCGGTCACGTTTTTTCTGACGGGCCAAAACCAACCGGCCTTAGATATTGCATGAATTCCGCTGCGCTACGCTTCATCCCTAAAGAGAATCTGGAAAAAGAAGGTTACGGTGAATATCTAAAATTATTTGAAAAAAACAAAAAATAATTTGTGCTCAAATCACAACTAATCATCATTACATTTTTCTTCGGAGAAATAGTTTAATGTCAGGTTGGAAGCGGGACTAATTCTTTACAGATTTGCCTCGCTTTTTTTTGCAGTTCGGTAACTTGCTTGCGGACAAGAGAGATCAGTTCATCGTAGGATTTGACGTCATAGGAGATGGTAGATATCAAGTCACCAACAGCAATGACAATAGGTCCTTTTTTACGAAATACGAATCCCGGTGGTAAAATTTCGCGGGTTCCGGCAATGGCTACCGGCAGTATGGGCAGACTTGTTCTTATAGCCATAATGAAACCGCCCCTTTTAAACGGCAGCAATTCACCGTTGCGCGATCTTTTCCCTTCCGGGAAAACGAAAAAATACTTATCTTTGTTTCTTATTTTAGCTATCGCCTTTTCAATGTTTTGAATAGCTTTGCTGCCTTTGTTGCGGTTTATAAAAATCTGACCAGTTGCCCACAGGGCTTGCCCGAAAAGGGGAAAGTAGGCAAGGCTGTGTTTGGCAAAGAAACGAATCGGAGATTTTTCAGAAAGACTGGCCATAACCAACGGGTCCAGTTGGCTTTCATGGTTGGCCATAAAAATCGCACTTTGAATTTTTTCCAGTTTCTCACGTCCGTGGATAATTACTTTTGTCACTCCCCCACTTTTTAAAAGTCCCTTGGCCCAAATTGTCGCGACTTTCCACCAGATTATTCCTCGTTGATCACCCAATAAAGCTGCCAAAAGGCAAATAACACTCAATATGGGTGTAACAATAAAAGCATACAAATTCGTAAGCAAAGAGCGCCCAATCATATTTATTCCTTAATTTTTAAGCTTTCCCGCAGATGCTTTTTAAAATCATCGTAATTATTCGTCATGGATATGGCGTTCCCTGCTCGACGATCGATGTCTTTTAAACTTTCCGGTAAATTCAATTTTAATCCCAGAAGCTTTTGAATTTCTTCCGGAAATTTTGCCGGATGGGCGGTTTCCAGGCAAATGGCTATATTTTTGTTCGAGGTTTTGTTTAAATAATCTTCCAGACCTGCCCAGCCGACAGCGCCATGCTGTTCTAAAACCACATGATAATGCTTGTAGACACTCTGAATGGTTTTTCTGGTTTGGTCATCCGAAACGCTTATCGAATATATATATCGTCTCATTTCTTCGATATTGGGATAGCGATGCACATTTCCCGCTCGATCAACAGTGCCGTCGTACAATTCAAAGAACCGCGCCAGATTGCTGGGATGTCCGACATTCATGGCGTTGGAAATACACGCTCGGGAAGGCGAAACTTTATTGTATCTGCCAGATTCCAAAAAGATAGGGAATTCATCATTTTCGTTGGTGGGCATGACAAGCTTGGCCACCGGCAAGCCCATGCGGCGCGCGTATTCACATCCCAGAGCATTGCCGAAGTTCCCCGAAGGAACCGAGAAGACCACCTGTTCTTCAGGAACGGCAAGCTGGGCGTAAGCGTAAATATAGTAAACTATCTGCGGTAAAATCCGGCCAAAGTTAATCGAGTTGGCTGAAGACAAATTAAACTTAGCCAACTCTGGGTCGGCAAAAGCTTGTTTGACCAAGTTCTGGCAATCATCAAATTTTCCTTCTACACAGAGAGCATGGACATTACCGCCGATGGTATCGAGCTGTTTTTTTTGCCGGAGACTTACTTCTTCGGCCGGATAAAGAATAGTAACATCAATTCCGGCCACTCCCTTAAAAGCCTCACCCACGGCACTTCCCGTATCGCCGGATGTAGCCACCAGGATATTGATACGTTCACCCTGGGGGCGGCAATGACTCATGAGTCTCGCCATCATCCTCGCGGCAAAATCTTTAAATGATGCTGTGGGTCCTTGATCCAAACGCATCACATAGGCTTGCGGGCATACTTCCTCCAGAGGTACGGAAAAGTTGTAAGAGTCGGCAACAACATTTTTCAGAATTTCATCGGAAAACTCATCAGATAGAAACGCCCTCGCTACAAGCAGTGCAGTTTCCCGATAATGTTTATTTTTCAACTTTTGTGTATCTTTTAACGAAAGAAGCGGTATTGCATCCGGCATGAATAATCCTTCATCCGGAGCCTGGCCGGTAAGCAATGCCTCTCTGAACGAAACTTTTCCGGTAAAAGGAATAATCCCCGCAACATTATTCAAATAACGATTTGTGCTGTAGTACCTTATGGACATTGTGCTTACCTTCTTTTTTTAATGTCCTATCTTTAAACTCATTGCCGTAAATAAATCAATAAAAATCCGGACAGGTTTTTACTATAGCTTAGAACTAAATCGGGAATGGAATTCCGGTTGGAAAATACATCCGTATGTGTTAAAAATAATAAGCTGGAAATATTTAAACAGATTGGCAAAGAGAAAAATGGAAGAAAAAAAAGCTATTCGTTTAACAGAAACAGTGCAAAGTGCCGGTTGAGCCTGTAAGATAGGTCCGGGCGACCTCTCCGAAATTTTGCGCGACTTGCCGCTGATTTCTGATCCTAATCTGCTTGCCGGAATCGAGCATGCGGAAGATGCCGGGGTGTATAAACTTTCCGCCGATCTCGCCCTTGTCCAAACGGTCGACTTTTTTACCCCTATTGTTGACGATCCCTATACATTCGGTCAAATCGCCGTGACTAACGCGCTCAACGATGTCTACGCTATGGGCGGCAAACCCCTGACTGCGATGAATATTGTTTGCTTTCCCATCAAGACAATGGATATTTCCGTGCTGCGGGAAGTTTTGCGTGGCGGTTTGGATAAAATGCGCGAGGCCGGGGTTTTGCTCGTCGGCGGGCACAGTGTTGAAGATAATGAAATCAAATACGGTCTTTCTGTAACCGGTCTGATTCATCCGGATAAAATTTTATTTAACCGCGGTGCCAAAGCCGGAGACAGCCTGATTCTGACAAAACCATTGGGGACCGGAATTGTAAGCACTGCTCTGAAAGGGGGCCAAATCAATCCGCAACTTTTAGAAAAGGCAATATCCAGCATGACCCAACTTAACAAAAAAGCGGCCGAATTGATTATTTCCGAGAGCAACATTCATGCCTGCACCGATATAACCGGATTCGGTTTTTTAGGCCATGCCTGTGAAATGATCGAAAACAGTGATGTCGGCATGCGCATAAATTCCGCCGCCGTTCCTATTTTTGCCGGAGTACAGGAATTGGTGGAAACAGGTTTTGTCCCCGGCGGCCTTTACCGCAACAAAAATTTCCGAATTCATCAAATTGAAGTAGCAGCTACCTGCCGGGCATGGATTTTAGATGTTCTATTTGATCCGCAAACTGCCGGAGGGTTATTGTTTAGCTTGCCCGGCAAACAGGCGCAAGGTCTTGTGGAAAAAATGCGCACTGCCGGAATTGTTGATACCGCTATTGTCGGTGAAGTTGTTGCCGATCATCCCGGTAAATTTTTTATTTACTAGGTGGATTATCCGGCAGTATTCCAACTAAACTCAAAAAATGAAAATAGAATCTATTCCAATCAAAAAAGTAACAGAGCAAAACTTTAAAAAGCTCATGGATATGGCACGCCCTGACGATTCTCTGCTTTTGCTTATGCACGACAGCCCTGATCCTGACGCTATAGCTTCCGCCATGGCTCTGCGTGAAATTATTCAGCGGACAAAAGGTCTGGCTAAAAGTGTTTTTGTTTCCACGGAACCGCTGATTAGACAGCAAAATGCCGAATTTGTTTTGGCCATGCGCCTCCATATACACTTAGTCCATCAAGTGGATTTGAATGCTTACCGTTTAATCGCTCTTATAGATGCTCAACCTTCTTTTCTTGGCGGCGCGTTGAACTTTATCCAACCGCATATTGTTTTCGATCATCATCCCCGCGAAGGCCAATGGCAAGCGGATATGGAAGATATCCGGCCTAACTACGGCGCTTTATCCAGCATCTTAACCGAATATTTGCTTTGTGCCCACGTGAAAATCCCCCGCAACTTGCACACAGCCCTTCTTTATGGAATCAAAACAGATACGGGTAATTTCGACCGCGACACTATTTTCGAAGATATCAGCGCTTACACTTATCATACAAAATACGCCAATATGCAGCTGATCCGCCGCATCGAACTTAATCAAACACCGGGCCGTTTTTTAAAATATTACGATCACGCCTACCATCACATGAACAATTTTCGCGGCCGGAGGGTTTGTTACCTGGGAAATATAGAAAGCGCCGATGTTTGCGTTCAGGTGGCCGATTTTTATCTTCGCTTGATCGGCACTTACTATGTTGTTGTGGCCGGAATCGTGGGCGGTAGATTTATCATCACTTTCCGCGGCGATGGATACAGACAGGATTGCGGCGCCATTGCGCAAAGGGCTTTCGGATTATTGGGTAAAGGCGGCGGCCATAGGAGCGCCGCGCGAATGGAAATCCCTCTGGAAGCACTGAAAGAAAAGTTAGGAGGAAATTTATCCCAGCGCAATGTCGATAAGTTTCTTTTAGAAAACCTGACAAGATATCAAAGAACAAATACCGCCAGGCACGAACATTCCAAAAACAATAACGGGAAGGAAAATCTATGAAATACGTTGGATTTAAAAAAGAAATAACAACCGGCCGTTATCTTAATCCTTTCAATGGATTCGAGGAAAAAGAAGTTACTATTGAATTACGCACTGATGAAATTACCGGCGTGGCCTGCCGTATACTGCCCTACCGCGTCCGCCCGGCCCAAAAGCCTGATTTGAATTTCTATCTGGATAAATCGCCGGAATCGTTATGCCCTTTTTGTTCCACTCTTTTTGAAAAAACGACACCGAAATTTACAGCGGATATCATACCGGAAGGCAAATTTAGGCACGGAGAAGCGTGCCTGTTTCCCAATGCCTTCCCTTACGATCAAAATAACTCTGTAGCTATTCTCTCATCAAGACATTTTATACCTCTGGACGAGTTGACGCCACAGATGATGCAAGCGGGTTTTGATGTTTGCCGCGATTATTTTCACCGTATAGCCGAAATGAATTTGGGTTATAAATACTGTTCGATTAACTGGAACTATATGCCGCCGGCGGGCGGCGGGCTGATTCATCCACATTTGCAAACGATTGTCGGCCATAAACCGACTAATTTTATGCAACGTCTTTTAGCCAGCGCCCAAAGTTACGCGGCGGCGGAAAACGGCGAAAGTTTGTGGCACAATTTGATTGCTTTGGAAAAAGACGCCAAAGAAAGGTTCATTGCCTCTACCGGCGTTATTAGCTGGCTGACCAGTTTTGCGCCAAAAGGCATGGCCGGAGAAATAGATTTTATTTTTCAGGAGAAAACTTCTTTTTTTGATTTAACGGAAGCAAATTTTACCGAGCTTCTTGCCGGATTAGCCAAAGTGTTCAGCTATCTTTACGCAAATAATTTTATAAGTTTCAACATGGCGCTCTATGCTCCGATGATAAATAATCGTTACTTCTGGGTGCAAGGAAAAATTGTTCCGCGTTTTGTAATCAATCCATTGGGAACAAGCGATTTGAATTATTTTGAAAAACTACACAACGAAATTATTTGCCCCACTGTGCCGGAAGAGTTGTGCCGTGAACTACAACTTTATTTCCAGCAATAAGGGTTATTCTCTATATCCTGATACACTTCGCTTACGGGATTAATATTACTGCACTGCGTTTGTAATATTTGAGTGCCTATCATATCTCGATCCCGACAAGCTTCGCTTACGGGACTAATTCGACTAATAGATATTCCTACACTACGCTTGGAATATCTGAGTCTCATTAATTACTTTTCTTTGTCGCTTTTTGCAGTTTCTGTGCTGGTAGTTTCTTTAGCAACAGAAGCCTCACTTGTTTCCGCTTTTTCAGTTTTTGCCGTCTGAGCCTTTTTCTGAGCCTTCTTCCCGGCGTAATCGGTTGTATACCATCCTGAACCTTTTAAGCTAAAAGAAGAAAGCGACATCATTTTATGGACTTTTCCCTTACAAAATTTACAGCTTTTTAAGTCAGGCTCGTTTATTCCCTGAAACGCTTCATATTGTCTGCCGCATTTTTGGCATTTATATTCATAAATAGGCATACAAAAAAATCTCCCCTACAATTATATATCAATTAATTAGATCGCCAATTTTAAAATCGTTGCTAAAACATTCTAAAACTATTCCCAAATCATGCTGCTGGACCGGTTGCAGCGTGTCTCTGGTCAAATTGTGCACAATAGTTTCTTCTTTTTCTTTATCCTCCCTATCCGCGTCAAAATCACTTTCGCCGTTACCAAAACGCAAGACATGAATCAACTCATGCACGGCAATGTAAAGCATCAGCGGGCTAAGCTTTATAAACGGAGTTGCTCTTTCTACCGCGTCCAGAATGATGTTATCCTGCAGGCACACCCGGTAAAAATCAAAACCGTCTTTCCCTTTTTCAGCCAAGCCATCGGGCTTACCGTAAGAATATTTGCAAAGATGAGCGAACGCGCCGTCTTTTATTTCATGCTGATCCAAATATGCAAGTGTTTTTACGTCATACTTATTCTTTTTTAACTGATCTTCGCTCAACCTGAAATGACGTACAATCAGCTTTTCAGCATCGTTAAATACTTTATTAGCCATCGGCAACTGCGCCGCACTAAAATAAGGAGACATAAACTCACCAACAAATAATTCTCAAATTTCGTAAATAATATATGCATTTAACCGATTGCTGTCAAGACGGGCAACGTATTTACAGATAATACGAAAAACCAAAATTAAATTGACATCTTCATTGTCCAAAGCGTATATCAAAGTGGAGCCTCCAGCAGGAGCCGGAGGCTCCTTACAATAACGCGACCTCCCGCGGGTTACACCGCATTCCTCCCCCGGCTGAAGCCGGGGGATTCCAAACCGCGGGATGAAAATGATACAATAAATGGTTCCCCCAATATATCGATAAGATACTTTTAAGGATAATTATGGCGCGAAAAGCAAGTTTAAAAAAAGCACCGAAGATGAAAATAGGCGTTTTATACGGCGGCAGATCTGGTGAGCATGATGTTTCGCTTTGCTCCGCGGCCTCGGTTGTTTCCGCGCTGGACAAAAAAAAATACAAAGTGACGGCTATAGGCATTGACAGAGATGGTAAATGGTACGTTCAGGATAAGCCGGAGATTGTCCCGCATAAAGACTTTGGCAAAATTCTCTCCTTAAAAAAACGCGGCAAGTGGCTCGTCAACCATTTTGAGCAAAATAATAAACTGCATCTTTACAATATCAAAAACAAAAATGAAGAAGTTGTTGTAGATGTCGTGTTTCCCGTGCTCCACGGCACATTCGGAGAAGACGGCACACTGCAGGGATTGCTGGAGTTGGCGATGGTGCCTTATGTCGGCGCAGATGTAATAGGTTCTGCCGTAGGGATGGATAAAGACATTGCCAAAAGATTGCTTAATGAAGCAGGTATCCCGGTTGTTCCTTCTGTAACTGTAAATAAACAGCGCTGGCAAGATAATATAAAAATTATTATTCAAAACGCTCTGGATAAACTCGGACTGCCTGTTTTTGTCAAACCGGTCTGCACCGGCTCTTCCGTGGGAATAAAAAAGGTAAAGGAGAAAGAATTACTCTCTGCGGCGGTTGACTTTGCTTTTCAGTTCGACACACGCGTCATGATTGAGAAGGCCATTGATTGCCGCGAGATTGAATGCGCCGTGTTGGGAAATGATAATCCTGCCGCATCAATACTGGGCGAGATAATTCCCAAGCATGAGTTCTATTCTTACGAGGCCAAATATATTGACCCCAACGGCGCGGCACTGAAAATGCCGGCACAAATTGGTATGACTCTGGCCGATACAATTCGAAAGACTGCTGTTGAAGGCTATGCGGCATTAGGTTGCAGCTCTATGGCGCGGGTTGATTTCTTTTTAGATAAAAAGACGAATGAATTTTATCTCAATGAAATAAACACCATCCCCGGCTTTACCAGTATCAGTATGTACCCCAAACTGTGGGAAGCCACCGGACTCAAATATAGCGATCTTCTGGACAAACTTATTGCCCTGGCACTGGAACGGCATAAGAAAAAAATGGAAATTAAGACGGAGGGTATTTAATCAGTGATTTCTGACAAATTTTCCACAAAATACGAAGTTCGTATATTAATTATTATACCTAAATAATTATGAAAATAACTAAAGAATTAATAATTGAAAAGATCAAAGAAATAGCAAAGCAAAAAGGGGTTACCTCTTTACCGAAGAAAATATTCATTGCTGAATCTGGAATTTCTGAATACGAATATTTAAAACTCTTTAATACGTGGAACGAAGCTATTACAGCTGCGGGCTTGGAAGCTCAAGATTTTGCTAAGCCCTATGAGAAGGAAAACTTGTTTCAAAATCTCAGAGAAGTTTTTGAAAAGAGCGAAGGTCTTTGCTCAAGAACTAAATTTAATAAAATCTCTAGTATTAGTCACGATTCTTATAGAAGACATTTTGGTTCTTGGCAAGAAGCTCTCATAAAATTTAAAAAATGGCTCGAAGATAATAAGTATGATTATTCTTGGATTGCTGAACTTCCTGATGATCTGCCAAATGGAATAATCGAAGAAGCCCAAGAAAAAACAGAAGAAGCTGATTTCAAAAAACAATGGAAAGCTACTTCAGGCAATAAATATGGCTCTTTTTTAAATTTTCGGGGATTACAACATGCACCTATCAATGAACAAGGTGTAGTCTTTTTATTTGGCATGGTTTGCTTGGAGTTAGGTTTTATTGTTGAGGCAGTCCAAAGTGGTTTTCCTGACTGCGAAGCAAAACGTAGAATTGACAGCAAAAAGGATCATTGGGAAAGAGTCCGGATAGAATTTGAATATCGTTCAAGTAATTTTCAAGAACATGGCCATAACCCTACAAAATGTGACTTAATAGTTTGTTGGGAGCATGACTGGAAAGATTGTCCCATAGAAGTTATTGAGTTAAAAAAAGTTTTATCTGAATTAGAAGATTAAAAAAGGTATAACAAATCACCTGACTGTTATCTACCGACTTTCGGCGTCGGCTTCCAGCAGGTGATTTCCGATGTTGGCAAATTGTTCGGAAGCAAATAACATATTTCTATATTAGGAGGTAACACCATGAAACGACCCGCATCATTAGTAGCAGCTATTTTATTTCTTTTGATGGCCATTGCTCAACTGTGCCGCTTCTTTTTGAAAGTTAATATTGTCGCCGGAGGCGTGGAAATTCCCCTCTGGCCCAGCGCGATTGCCGCTATAGTTCTGGCCGCTCTGGCAGTGTGGCTTTTGCTGGAAAGAAAGAAATAGCTAGATATACCAAGTCGCATTCTTTGGCTAACTTTGTTGGCTGCGTCGTCGGCTTCCTCGACGTATTAGTAATACGACTGCGGACCCTTCTCCTTGCCGCCGCGTTATCCTTTGAATGCAACTTGGTATTGGATTGTTGGCGAAGATTGCAGTCGGATAATGCTTTAGATATCCCAGATAAAAATCACGCCGCTGGTGGGAAAAATCCATTCTTTGTCGGATATCTTAATATCGATGAATTTACCTTTGCTTCCCGATAGGGAAGGCTGGGAATGTCTTCCGGCAAAAAAGCTCTCTGCTCTCACATTTTTTAACTTTGCTTTTTCATAATTGAAGTTAATATCCACGCCCCTTGTGGGATAAACAAGATAAACAGGAAAAATTTTATTGTCCTTTGCCTGTTTAGTGGCTATTTCTATTTCGATTTTTACTTCTCTGTTTATTTTTTGTTTGAGCTCATCATTGCCGCACCATACTTCGTAGCCTCGCCTGGTCTTTTTTGTTTCAATAATAGGTATATCTTTGTTATTAACGCGCACGCGCTCAACGGTAAAATCACGTTCCATGACCAAATCCTTGCCGTTGCCCAGAAGCCAGCGGTATTCGCAGCGTGGGTCTTCAAACAACGCTGCTAATTGTGAATTATTCGAGGCGCAGCCGATCATAAAAATATTGTTTCTAATAGTTTTTTTGTACTCGATGTGCGTGCTAACGCGAAAATAGGCGTCGGGATGTTTTGCGGTTTTTTTCACTTTCGGCAATTGCGCTATGCGAATGTTGTAACGGAAGCAGGAACGCAATTCGAGCTGGCGATCTTCCTTGCCGAAAAGTGTTTCAAACATTTCGTAATAAATGGCGTTCCCCAGTTCCTCATTGCGAGTGCGCGTCTGCAAACAATGACGGATAATATTGTCGATACGGGAAATTGACCTTTCTTCGTCCGGAATAAATATTCGCCGTAGCCGCGGCTCGACTGTATCGGCTTTTCCTTTCTGCAAAAATATTCGCGGCGCTCTTTTTCCTAAAGCGCACAACACTTCATAGCTGATGGTTTTCGCCTTGGCGGCAATTTCATTGGCGCTGATGTATTCTTTACCTTGCTTGCCCAAAAGAACAACCTCATCGCCCACGATACAATCGGGAATGTGGGTGACATCAATTGTGCACATATCCATAGAAATCCGCCCGACAACAGGCGCACGCCGGCCGCGGATTAAAGCCTCACCTCGATTGGAGAGGATGAAGGCGTAACCATCTCCATACCCTACAGGAATAGTAGCAATGCGAGTTTTTTTACTGGTGATGTATGTGCTGCCATATCCGATGCCGTAACCTTCAGGAAAATCTTTTAATAAAACAATACTTGTTTTAAATGACATCACCGGGGAAAGCAGGGCTTTGTTTTCAGTCTCTGCCGAAGGATGAATGCCGTAGGTCATTAGCCCCGGACGTACCATATCCAATCCGAATTCCGGATAATTTAAAATTGCTCCGCTGTTTCCCATGTGCCGGATGGGTATGTTTATTCCCAAGCGCTGAAGATCGGCAAGCAAATCCGAAAACAACCGCCATTGCGTTTCATTGGAAGGAATAATGACTTCGCTTGCGGCAAAGTGACTAAAAATTCCCTCAAGTGTAACATTGGGCAACTTGGATATTTCCAGGATAAGCTTCAGCGCCTCACTGTGGATTGTTCCGCCGCGTCCCATACCGGTATCCACTTCGATATGCACAGGCAATTTATGGCCGGATTTTTCCGAAGCTTTTTGCAGGAATTTGGCAAAATCCGCATCCGAGACCGACGGAGTAAGATTGTATTTGATTATTTGTTCGATTTCCGCCGCTGTTGAAGGTCCTAAAATAACGATAGGAGCTTCGATGCCGCTTATCCTAAGCTGGACGCCTTCATCGGCATTGGCCACTCCCAGCATCTTTGCTCCGTTTTTTAAGGCGATATTGGAAATTTCCATGGCGCCGTGCCCATAAGCATCGGCTTTTACGGCCTGCATAAAATCAACTTGCGGCCCGATCAGTCTTTTTATTTCTTTCAGATTACCGATGAAACTATCAAGATCAACTTCTACCCAGCTGCGATATTTCTGTTCTGTCTTCAATGGCATATATATTCAGCCCAGCAGATAATTATCACTTCGTTTTCATGGTAAAGACCCCGTCCCAAGGCTGGGCCGGCGGCTCTTCTTTCAGGTTCTTGCATCGTTCAATATAAATACGGGAAGCTTCGTCTTCAGCCCGTATAGCCAGAACTTTTTGGAAAGAAGCAATGGCTTCATCCCACTTAGCAGCGCGATAAAGCGCCAATCCTTCTTCAAATCCGGCAATAAAATCCTCCCATTTGCTTTCATCTTTTTTCTCACCCAAAAGCTCATAAATTTTTACCGGCACTTTTTTGCCTTTGACGCGCACCCAATCGAGTTCACGGCAGCACATCTCATCTTTCACGGCCTTATAGGTAAATTCGCTGATGATAATATTGGAGCCGTACTCCTTGTTGATTCCTTCCAGACGAGAGCCGAGGTTGACCATATCGCCCATTACCGTATAATCAAAACGCATTTCCGAACCCATGTTTCCTACAACCATATCTCCGGTATTGATTCCTATGCCGATGTTGAGTGCCGGACGTCCTTCTTCCTGCCATTTCTTTTGCAGTCTGTGGAGTTCACTCATCATATTTAAAGCTGATAAGCAAGCTCTTTGCGGATGATCCGGCTGATCTAAAGGAGCTCCAAACACGGCCATGATGGCATCACCCATGTATTTATCCAGCAGGCCTTCATATTTAAAAACAACGTTGGTCATGGCTGTCAGATATTCGTTGAGCAGCCGGACTAATTCTTCCGGAGTAAGTTGTTCGGAAATAGAAGTAAAACCGCGGATGTCGGAAAATAAAACAGTAAGATCTTTCTTGTCACCGCCCAGCTTGAGTTTAGTCGGATCTTTGAGCATTTCGTTAATAACGGAGGCAGTCAGGTAGTATTGGAATGCGCCTCTGATTTTTTTCTTTTCCCGTTCTTCTTTGATGTAACGGTAAATCGTAATGCCAAGATAAATGACAATCATCGTCAAAACAGGATAAACAATGTTGAGCCATACATTGTAGCTCGAAAAAATAAACATGTTTGCCGCCACAAATGCAACCAGTATAATCAGAGCGGCAACTATGCCCGAAACCGCGCGCAGACGGGGAATAATCAAGCCGATGGCCAAACCAAAAAAGATAATCGCGCAAAGATCGATAAATCTGGTCAATCCGGAATGCTTCAAAAAATTTCGATGCAATATGTTATCAATGACAGTGGCGTGAATTTCCACTCCGGGGTAGGTGGCACCGAATGGAGTTACGCGCAGGTCATAGATTCCGATAGCCGTGGCACCAACCAGAACAATTTTATTACGAAAAGTTTCCGCGGGCAGTTTCCCCTTAATAATATCCGTAATGGAATAATGGGAAAAAGACTTGGCCGGTCCCAAGTAATTAACCAATAATCTGCCAGCTTCGTCAGTGGGAATTGTGATATTACCGATTTTGACGTTTTCCACGCCGTATCCGGTCAAATTTAAAGAAAGCATCGGCCAATCCATGTACTGTTGTAAAAGCGATATCGTCAGTGAAGAATAATAATTGTCGCGGAATTTTATAACCAACGGCGACCAGCGCATAGAGCCGTCACTGTCAGGAACTGTATTGAAATAACCGCTGTTTGTTGCTGATTGAGAAAGAATTTTTAAATTAGCTTCCGGCGCATAAGCGTTAATCAGCATAAAATCATCAATATCTTTTTCAGAAAAATTAATTAATTGATAGCGTGAATTTTTGATCCGGCCGGCGTTTTCCGAAATGTCATTTTCTGTTAAATGGCCGACGTCTTTCTTAGATAAATGGAAAAAATAACCAAGAGTGATATTTTTTGCACGCCCGATAGATTCGGCAAAAACGGCGTCAGTATCGGCTAGAACCTTTTTTTTATTTAGTAAAGAAATTACAGTGTTATCCTTAACGCCTGTTTTTTTTATTTCTGAAAACAATTCCTCAATCATTTTCAGATTAGTGTTTTCAGGTGTGTCAAACACAATATCAAAGCCGACGGCTTTGGCTCCCACGGCTTTTAATTGATCCACTAATTTAGCCATGGTGGTTCTGGGCCAAGGCCAGCGGCCAAGTTCCGAAATGCTTTTCTCGTCAATGACGGCGATAACGGTTTCGCCACCAGCAGGCATGGTCCCCCGTGAAGCCATGCGCAAGTCCAGAGCTTTGAGTTCGATAAAACGAAGTAGGCGAAAATCAAGGAAAAAGAGAACGAGCGCAATCAAAATCACGAAGAAAGTTATTTTTAAAGGCGTGATCCGGAAAAATTTATTAATGCCTTGCTTCATTGATTGCTCTTTCATTTGTCTTTCAAAAACAATTCACAAATATTTTTTCCCATCAGAGTTAAAGATTTTATATTATACGTCACATAAAACTTTATTTAAATTAAAGCTTATCGCAGCAGAATCATATCAAACCGTCGACGAAAGTCAAGCTGTCTATGTCTTTCAAAAAAATCGGCCAGAAATGTTCAATCTATGCTTGAAATAATTATTTTTTTGATTAGAATAAAATAAATAATGCTGGTAGGGTGAATATCTAAACCGCTCAACAACGAGGAGGAAATGCAAATGTCGAAAGTAAAAACTGGAGATGTTCTGAGTTGTGAAGTATGTGGACTTACCGTTGTGATAGACGAAGAATGCGGATGCGCTACGGCCGGAGTTATTTGCTGTGAAGAACCGATGCTCAATAAAGGGCCGGCCGCGCCGAAAAAGAAAGCGCGCGCTGCAACAGCGAAGAAAAAAAAGGCCATAACGAAAAAAGCAAAAACTGCAAAGAAAAAGAAAGTGGCAAAAAAGAAACCCGCAAAAAAACCTCCGGCAAAAAAGAAGGCAGCTAAGAAAAGAAAATAATTAACCGGTGCAGTGACTTCTCTGTTTTTATAGAGCCCCACCGTGGGGCTCTATTAGGGTGTATTTCTTACGAAAGTGACGGCTATTACATTGATATTTCCGGCAGGAAGTCCTTTATATTTTCTTTAAAACAAATATTTCTATCAGTGGAGCCCCCTCCGACAGGAGCCGGAGGCTCCCTAAAACAACGCGACCTCCCGCGGGTCACGGCGCTTTCCTCCCCCGGTCGGAGCCGGGGAATTCCGAGTCGCGGGATTGAGGAAAATTATGTGTGGAAGATTTGTTTTAATCAGTAATGTGGGGCAAATTGCTGAGGAATTTAATTTAACTGATATCTCTTCGTCTTCCGTATCTTTAGGAGATATTCACCCCGGGCAGAAAGCCGCCTGCGTAATAAGCGAAGATAAAAAGAACCGTTTGCTGATTTTGCCATGGGGATTTTCGCCGCCATGGTCAAAGCAGGCAACAAAATCCGGATTGCTGATCAATGCCCGCGCAGAGACTTTAGCCGAAAAGCCTACTTTCAAAGAAGCTTTTCAAAAGAGAAGGTGCCTGATAGCTGCCGATGGATTTTATGAGTGGTCCAAAGAAAAAAAACAATATTATTTTTATCTGCAAAACCGCAGGCCTTTCGGATTAGCGGGTATCTGCGACGAACCGGAGCTTCCGGCAACCGGTAAAGAGGCTTCTTTTGTCATTATTACAACTAGCCCCAACCGGCTCATCTCCCCAATTCATAACCGCATGCCGGTTATTATTCCACGTGACAAACAATCCTTATGGCTGGATAACGGCAGATACGAAAAAACCGAACTGCAATCCCTAATGACTCCCTATCCGGGGCACAAGATGGAAATGCGACCGGGAGCCTTTATTCACGGTCATTAAGTGGAGCCCCCTCCGGCAGGAGTCGGAGGCTCCCTAAAACAGCGCGACCTCCCGCGGGTTACGGCGCTTTCCTCCCCCGGTCGGAGCCGGGGAATTCCGAGTCGCGGGATTCACGCCTTTTTCTCATCATCCTTCTCCCAATAAACAAATCGGAAGTTTCATCTGAGGCAATTTGTCGCCTTCATACAATACTTTTTCCAGAAACAGGCCGGAGGGCGGAGCGGTGAACCTTGCCGGAATTTCCGAATAAGATTTGAGCATCAATTCTATATCGCGGTAAGTGAAATTGCCGCGGCCGGTTTCTACGACAACTCCCACTATACGGCGCACCATTTTCCAGAGAAAATGAGAAGCAACAACACGCAAAGCAATAATGCCTTCGAATTCCTTTAATTCCACTCTTTCCATATTGACTTCCGTGGATGTGTCTTTATCCATCCTTTTATCGGCAAAAGAGATGAAATTATGGAATCCCTGAAAAATGCCGAGCGACTTTTGCATCTTGCCGGGCTCGAGCTTGTCTTTGACCCACCAGACATAACGTTTGCCGAAAGCGGTGCGTCTCTTCGCGATAAGATATAGATAACTCCGGCCAAGGGCGTTATGGCGAGCATGAAATCGCTCTGGGATGTTTTCGATCTGCAATACATTAATGCTCGCGGGTAAATTATCATTGAGGCCGATGCGAAAAGTTTCCGTATTGATTTTCCTGGAAGCCTTCAAATGGGCTACTTGCGCCAAAGCGTGAACCCCGGTATCCGTGCGTCCGGCTCCCTGAATTTCCACCGGCGCCCCTAAAACATTTTGCGCCGCGCCGATTAAAGTCCCTTGAATGCTTTTGGCATTTTTCTGCGTTTGCCATCCGCTGTAATTGGTGCCGTCGTATTCCAAAATAATTTTATAATTATACATTTAATGAGACTCAAATTTCAAAAACGAAGTGCATTGAAATTTGCTAGTCGAATTAATCCCGCAAGCGAAGCTTGTCGGGATCGAAATATCACAAGCACTCAAGTATCACTAACATAGCGGATCAATATTTGTAAGTTGAATTGATCCCAATAGCAAAGCGTATCTGGATACGTTAAATACACCTTTGTTTGCATCGGTTCAGGGCTTGCTCTGCGGTTTAACACTATCTTATTGGGGTTGCTGGTTTTGGTTATAAGGCACCAATACATTCATAGCGTAGATTCTGTTTAGCAAATAGCCTTCCTGCTGGTCAATGCAGTTTAACTCATATCCGAGGTGCAAAGTGGTAATTACTGCTTGCCCGATGATTTTTCTGCCTTCTTTGCCTGCTGAGTCTCTTGTTTTTATGCCCCAAATATTATGGAAAATAAGCGCACGACCGTTCTGTTCGCCAATGTACAGCATGACATGACCTTTTCGCCAGAGGAGGCTCAAATAAGGAATACCTTTTTCTAAAATGATTTTTTCCTTTTGCTCGGGAGAAAGACCTTGCAGTTCTATGTAATTCCCCACTTCTTTAACTTGATCTTCCGAGTGCCGCGGCAGCCAGATGCCGAAGGGGGCAAAAAAATCTCTGGTCATAGACGAACAATCCCGATTACCATAAAGACCGCCCCAGCCATAAGGTTCGCCGATTAATTCATCGGCAATCTTTGTTGCGTTGGCGTAATTGAAACGCAAAGGTTTGACCGCCGACATTTCCCTGCGAACGAAGCCGTGCTTGATTACGGCATTTGTGTTTTTATCGGTCGTAGCAACAAGTATTTCCAATTTATCCGGCATTTCTTTAACTAAGGGGAAAATATAACCGAGTGACGTCCTAAGAATGAAATTATCGTCGGCATCCAAAATAGAAGTTTGATCCCTGGTAATTACGGCATAACGGCCGGACTCCCATGTTTTTATGAAGCCGGTATCGACACGCGCGAAGTCCTCGACGGGTATCCATCCGAAAGTATAACAGGTTTCCACAAGAGCCCAAGCTTTGTCGGCACTGATATGACAAACAAATATAGGCGTATTTGCGGCCATGGACGATCTTTGCAAACTATCAAAAGGCCAACTGGAACTGTCATCTTCGGGGCTATTAAAATGCGGACCTTGTGTCGGCAAAACGCGGAGATTGGTATTTCTTGTCGTAATGGCATTATACAAAGCGTTGGGATAATTCCCTAAGGCGGCATTTTGCCGGAGTTTCTTTAACCAATCCGGCGAATGTTTCTTTTTGTTTTCACCATAACCTAGATTTATGATGAATTTTTTAAAATCAAGAGACACCCTTTCTGGCAAAGCATGAAAAGGCTGACGCTGGTGCCAAACAGAAAAGTAAATGATGTTATAGTCTTCATCCATCAGCAATTGAGTTTCTGCCGCAAGAAGCTCTTTTGTCTTGAGCTTATCAGTCAAATATGAAGTATGATCTTGACGCAAATCACTTACGTCTTTGATAGTTTCTACCTGCTTCAAGCATCCCGTCAGCAGAATTAAAAGCGGCAAAGCGACAAAAAGAATTCGTTTTTTCATAAAAAAATACCTTGATTTAATTTTATAGATTTTTATAGTCTTTTTTTAAGTTTTGAGCAAGATTAAAGAATGATGAATGATTTTTTTCAGCATTTGATAAATAATTTTGTGGCATAAGATATCGAACGCTGATATAAATAACTTGAATATTTCAGACCGGAAGAAAGGAGTTAGTTTATGGCTGTAAAAATCCCCTTAAAGGACTTTGCCTTTTTTAAAGATTTTAGCGATGATCAATTAAATAAATTGGCGTCTTTGGCTAAAGAAGAAAATCATTTAGCCGGTATGCATATGTACCAAAAAGGAGATGTGGCCAGAAGTCTTTACTTGATTAAGGACGGTAAAGTTGCCTTGTTTATGGATGCTGAAATGGGGCACAACAAGCCGCACATGCAGGTTACGGTGGATATAATCACCAAAGGAGAATCGATGGGCTGGTCGGCTGTCGTAGAGCCATATTCATACACGCTTGCGGCTCGCTGCCTTGATGATACGAAGTTTATTGCTTTTGACGCATTTCAGTTGCGTAAACTAATGGAAGAAGACTGTGCCCTCGGATTCAAAATCATGCAAGCAGTGGCAAAGGTTATTTCTGCTCGATTGACCCATACGCGCATCATCTTAGTGGGCGAAAGAGGATTGTCGGTTTTAACCGAGTATTAGTTGTTAAAAAGCGGATTGAAGGGGAAAATATGGCTGATCAAATAATAATATATGGCAAAGTTGGTTGACCCTACACAGACAAAGCCAGATCGGCTTTTGGCAGCAAAGCTGTTTACATCGACGTAAAGGCTAATCCGGATAAATTACCGGAAATGTTAAAAGTAGCCGGTGGAACACGCCAAGTGCCTGTTATTGTTGAAAACGGCAAAGTATCTATCGGTTACGGCGGTTCCTGAGGAGTTTAATGCCGGTCGGGAACCGGATTTATTTAAATATACACTAAGTGAGGCCAATCATGAAAAACCCAAACCTTGATTCAATAATAGAAAAAGCAATTGCCAATGAGGAAGAAGCAAACCAGTTTTACCTGAAGCTTTCGGAAATAGTTACCGATAAAATGGCTAAAGACACTCTACTTTATCTAGCAAAAGAAGAAAAAAAGCATAAAGAATATCTGTTGCATTACCGCCAGGAAAGCTTTATCGGCAATGCCACTAAATCCGGTGAAATGACCAACTATAAAATAGCGGAATTCCTTGAGCCACCCGCTGTTAAATACAATATGGACAGCAAAGATGTATATCTTGTTGCCGCGGAAAGAGAGCTTAACTCTTATAATTTTTATAAGGGGCTGGCAGCCATTCATCCTGACGGAGAAATAAAAGATATGCTTATGAAAATGGCGACGGAAGAGTTGAAGCACAAAGAAAAGGTGGAGTATTTATACGCTAATACAGCTTTTGTTCAAACCGACGGGGGATAGCCTGCTTGTTAAAAAAATAAAGTCTTTTGCCGCTTACGGCAAAAAAAGGAGTTGAAAAGTGGATGATTTTGTACCCAAAAGAATTTTTTTTACAAAAGGGGTCGGCACGCACAAAGATGAATTGCATTCCTTTGAGCGTGCCTTAAGAGATGCAGGAATAGAAAAATGCAATTTGGTGCAGGTGTCCAGCATATTCCCGCCCCGCTGTAAAATGATTTCTAAGACTCAGGGACTCAAAGAGTTAATCCCCGGCGCTATTACGTATTGTGTTATGAGTCGTTCCTGCACCAATGAACCTAAAAGGCTTCTGGCAGCATCGGTTGGTTGCGCCATTCCCGCGGACAAAGCATCTTATGGATATATAAGTGAGCATCACGCGTATGGTCAAACCGAGAAACAAGCGGGTGACTACGCGGAAGATCTGGCTGCGGCCATGCTGGCCTCCACTTTAGGAATTGATTTCAATGTGGACGAAAGCTGGGATGAAAAAAAGGAGATTTTTAAAATAAGCGGCAAGATTGTTCGTACCCTCAACGTAACCCAATCAACAATTTGTAAAGATAATCAATACACCACGGTAATGGCCGCGGCTGTGTTCGTCTTTTAAATATTGGCTGATAGGAATTGGCAACAGCAAGAATCGTATGCCTGAAAATGTTTTTAAAAAAGAAATACCGGATTTAAAGATGCAGGATGTCGGCGGAGCCGATTTACCCTATCTTTACTATGAGGGAGAAGCTTCGCCAATTCTTTTTGCCCATGCTACAGGTTTTTTGCCCTGGCTCTGGCATCCGGTAATAAAACATCTTGTGCCGCAAAATCAAATTTGGGTGCCGTATATCTGCAATTATCGCGAGTGTGATCCAGAAAAAGGCGGCCTTAGCTGGGATATTATCGCCAAAGATTTATCCAGTTTTTCGCGTTCTCTTAACATTAAAAACCCTTTGGTTGTAGGGCATTCGATGGGAGGAACCGTCCTGACCATTGCTGCCGCTAGCTATGGTATAGAGCCGCGCGGCATGATTCTAATCGAACCGATTTTCCTGCCGGAAGAGTTCTACTCCATGAAAGCCACCGTGAAAGATCATCCGTTGGCTTCCAAATCGATAAAAAGGACAAACCACTGGAAAAATGAAGAAGAAGCCTGGGCTTATTTAAAATCAAAACCACTTTTTTCCGACTGGGATGAGGAAGTTCTGGCACTGTACCTCAAATATGGCATGGAAAAGCAAAAAGCAGGAGATTTAAAACTTACCTGCACGCCGGAAAGCGAGGCGGCGATGTTTATGGGCGGCTGGAGCAGAAATCCCTGGCCCCTGCTGAATAAATTAACTTGTCCGGTATTGGTTGTAGAAGGAGAAAAAAGCGAAAATAAAAATTTTATCGATGTGAAAAAGGCGGTATCTTTATTGCGCAACGGTAAATATAAATCAGTTGAAGGAGCGGGACACTTAATCCCCATGCAGAAGCCCAAAGAAGTAGCTCAAATCATAAAAGAATTTTTAGCGGAAATAATATAAGCGGCAAAAATCACGGGAATGAACTTCAAAGCAAGCTGCGGGGTATTTAGTATTGCCCCGCTAAGCTTCGAACGCGGGATAATTCGACCTGCAAGCTTCAGTGCACTCTGTTTCTGAAGCTTGGGTCTCATTACAACTTACCAATTTCCCAACACTTCGTTATGGAAATTGGAGTTTCACGAATAAAACTACTGTCAAAAGCCGCACCACTCATGCTAAGAAGAATCATTCTAATTGTCTCTCTTTATACCGGTTAATGCGGCAATCTTTTTTTCTCTCGGCATTCTTTTAATTCTAATTTCCAGGCGCATCGCTTCTTTTCTATTCATGCATCCCCTCATCGTTATTAACTTTACCGGCAGTCTTGCCCGTGTGTATTTGGAAGCAATGCCTTTATTATGCGCCATCAGGCGTTTTTCGATATCACTGGTTAAACCGGTGTAAAAGCTATTATCGTTACATCGTAAAAGATATACTACCCATGATTTATTTACCGGTTTGGCTTTTGCTTTCATAACTGTGGAACTATATCACATCGCTTGATATATTTCTATTTGAGGGTAAGGCATAAGCATATTGTAACCCTTAAATATATACACTCCTTTTAAGGAACAAATTTGACAGCATAGACCTTGTAGTCAATAATAAATAAATATATTCCTATAATAAATAACAACTTGACAAATATATATTATAATGCTCGAATTATTTCGACCAGGCAGTCGATTACAGTGCGGAGGCCGTATGCCCAAGATTGTCAACAGAGATAAGAAGCGTTCCGAAATCGCCCAGAAGGCTATTGAAGTTTTGGCCAAGAGAGGCTTTCAGGCAACAACCATTCAGGAAATTGCCGATGCCGCCGGTCTCGGTAAAGGAACTATCTATCATTACTTTAAAACAAAAGAAGAAATTCTATTAGTAGTCTCCGAACAAATGTTTCGCGAAATGGAAAGATCCTTTGGCGCGGCTTTATTGAGAATAGACGAACCAATGGAGAAACTCGCCGCCCTGATCGAAGAAGCACTCCGTGTAACTGAAGATTTAGAAAACCTTTTTATTATTTATACTGAATTGTGGCTAATGAACGTCAGAGGCGATCACTCCGGTGATTTCGTCAGCATTATGAAACGCCTGCACAACGACCTTAAAGATCTTGTTGCCGGAATGATTGAGGAGGGAAAGAAACAGAACTTCTGGGCTAAAGATACCGATTCGGACGCATTGGCTAGCTACCTTATTTCGTCATTTGACGGGGTCATCGCTCATTACATGATGGATAAAGAAAGTTTTGATATGAAGCGTGTCACTAAAGAATTCATCCGCTTTCTTCTTGGTCAGGGGTCACCGAAAAAATGAGCAGAAAAAAAGAGCATGCCGACAATTTAAAAGAACTTGTTTTTCAGGTACAAGACCTGACAAAAACATATAAAATGGGAGAAGTTGAAGTGCACGCTCTGCGCGGCGCTAACATGGAATTATACTCGGGTGAGCTTATTGTCCTTCTGGGACCTTCGGGAAGCGGAAAATCTACTTTACTCAATATATTGGGCGGTCTGGACACAGCAACCAGCGGCTTTGTTTCTTACAGAGGCGATGATCTGACTAAGGCCAACGAACAGAGTCTCACCGAATACCGCCGTTTTCACGTTGGTTTTGTCTTCCAGTTCTATAACCTGATTTCCAGCCTTACCGCCAGGGAGAATGTGACGGTTGTAACGGAAATAGCAAAAAATCCGATGATTCCGGAAGATGCCTTGGCTCTTGTCGGATTAACCGATAGACTGGATCACTTCCCTGCCCAGCTATCCGGAGGCGAGCAGCAACGAGTGGCTATTGCCCGTGCCATCTCAAAAAATCCGGAAGTTCTACTATGTGATGAACCTACAGGGGCGCTTGATTCCAAGACAGGAATTGTTGTTCTCGAAGCATTGGAACGGATCAATCGAGAGCTGGGCACGGCAACGGCTATAATCACTCACAACGTGGATATTGCCAGCATGGCCGACAGGGTAGTTCATCTCAGCAATGGTAAAATTACGGAAGTGACCATAAACAAAACAAAGAAATCACCCGGCGAACTTCAATGGTGAAACAGTGAAAACACTTGACCGAAAACTTTGGCGGGATTTATGGCGCATGAAAGGACAGGTTTTTGCCATCACTCTGGTAGTGATGAGCGGTGTCGCGACCTTTATCATGTTCATCAGCACCATGGATTCCCTGAATCTCACCAGAAACAAATTTTATCAAGATTACAGTTTTGCCGATGTTTTTGTTCACTTAAAGCGGGCGCCGGAAAGTTTAAAGGAGAAGATAAAAGAAGTCCCCGGCATCAATCTTGTTGAAACACGCGTTTCCGCCTATGTCAAACTGGACATCAGCGGATTTAACGAACCGGTTAACGCCAGGATTTTATCCATACCCGATGACGGCAAGCCCCTGCTCAATCGTCTTTACATTAGAAAAGGAAGGCTTCCTGATCCGTTCAAAGATAATGAGGCGGTGGTGAATGAAAACTTCGCAAAGGCGCACGGTTTTAATCTTGGCGATCAATTTGCGGCAATCATTAACGGAAAATGGAAAAAGCTGACAATTACCGGCATTGCCCTCTCGCCGGAGTTCATTCTTCTTATGAAACCTGAGGCTATGAGTCCGGATTTCAAACGCTACGGCGTTTTGTGGATGAGCCGCAAGGCACTGAGCAAGGCTTATAATATGGATGGCGCGTTTAACAGTGTTGCCTTGACACTGTATCCGGGCGCTAAATTGAGCGATGTCCTGCGTGAGCTCGATAATATTGTTGGGCGCTATGGCGGTTTTGGAGCTTACGGACGCAAGGACCAAATATCTCACCGGCTTTTAAGCGAGGAATTCAAGCAACTCCAGACGAGTTCGAGGATATTTCCCACAATCTTTATCTTTGTCGCCGCCTTCTTGTTAAATGTCGTTATGAGCAGGACGATAAATACACAGCGTGAACAGATTGCCACCCTGAAGGCATTCGGTTATGACAATATCGACATTGCTATTCATTATGCAAAGCTGGTTGTTCTGATAATATTTGCCGGATTGATTACCGGTATTGCCGGAGGTATCTGGTTTGGCCACATTCTGGGCGATATTTATATGGAAGTCTATCGCTTCCCCTTCCTTATTTATACATTACAGCCATGGGTAATTATCGCATCAATCCTTGTAAGTATTGCTTCCGCTCTTGTCGGAACCTTACACACTCTTTGGCGGGCGGCCAAACAACCACCCGCCGAGGCTATGCGTCCCGAACCACCAGCCCAGTACAGAGTATCGCTCATCGAAAAAATAGGCATCGGCCGCTGGCTTACTCAGCCGTCAAAAATTATCGCGCGCAACATTGAGCGCAAACCGATCAGAACTTTCTTTTCCGTCATTGGAATTGCCGTGGCCTGCGGCACAATGATCTCCAGCGGATTTTTCAAGGACGCGGTCGATTATATGGTGAATGTCCAGTTTGTTCTTTCCCAAAAGGAAGATATGACTGTCGCTTTCGCCGAACTCACTTCGCACAGAGCTGTTTACGAGTTAAAAGAACTCGAAGGTGTTCATTATGCCGAAACTTTCCGGATTGTTCCGGTAAAATTCAGATATGGCCATCGCTCTTACAAAACAGTGATCAACGGAATAGAACCCGACAGTCGCCTGCATCTTTTATTGGACACAAATCTCAAAGCCGTGTCTCTGCCGCCCTCCGGTATCATGTTAACCGATCACCTGGCTAAGATACTCGATGTTAAAGCCAGCGATATGCTGACTGTTGAAGTTCTCGAAGGATCAAGGACAATCCGCCAGGTTCCGGTTGTTGCTTTAGTCAAACAGTATCTGGGAGTAATGGGATACATGGATTTAGCGGCCCTCAATCGCTTGATGAGCGAGGGGGATGCCGTTTCCGGCGCTTATCTGGTTACAGATTCAAGATACAGGGAGAAACTTTTTCAGGATTTCATAAAAATGCCGCGCGTTTCCGGAACTGTCGTTAGAACCGACGAAATCCGTAATTTTCATGAAGTGCAGGCAAAGGGGATGCTTTTTTTCACATTTATCGCTACACTGATGGCCTGCTTTATCTCTTTTGGCGTAGTATATAATAATGCCCGCATAGCTTTTTCGGAGCGCAGTCGCGAGCTTTCCAGCCTTCGAGTGTTGGGTTACACACGGGGTGAAATTTCTTATATTCTGCTGGGAGAACTGGCATTGATTACGTTAATAGCTATTCCCATAGGATTTATTTTGGGATACTGGCTCTGTGCTTATATTGCGCAGGCACTGGCCTCCGACCTTTTCCGGGTGCCGCTGATTATTGAAACAAAAACGTTTTCGCTGGCGTCGGCAGTCGTTCTTGTTTCAGCCTCGGTATCGGGGTTAATAGTGCGCCATAAACTTGATCATCTTGATCTTGTAGAAGTATTAAAAACCAGGGAGTAGGTTTATGAAAAGTGTATTACGCAGAAAATTATTTGTAATAGGCATTATCCTGATCGTAATTTTGGCGATTGTTTACGGTTTCCTTCCCAAAACACAGCAGGTAGATATCGTTAATGTCACTCGAGGCCCGCTCCAGGTTACGATTGAGGAAGAAGGACGCACCCGCCTGAAAGAACGCTTTGTTATCTCTGCACCCACAGCGGGGTATACGCGGCGCATTGATAAAAAAGTGGGGGATCCGGTGAAAAAGGGGCAAACAGTCGTTATTTTGGAACCGCTGAGATCACAGTCACTTGATCCCCGGAGTCGAGCGGAAGCGGAGGTTACCGTCTCCGCGGCGGAAGCTTCGCTTAATGCTTCCATAGAAAAAGAACGCGCCGCAACGGCTGAAGCCGATTACATTGAAAAAAGATTGGAGAGGATTAGGAACCTATACGCTAAAGCATATGTGGCCAAAGATCAATTTGAGCAGATGGAGTCCGAAGCCAAAAAGGCGCGCGCCGTCCAGCGCTCCGCCAAAGCCGCGGTTGATGTCGCCCGTTCTGAGCTCGAAAGGACAAAGACAACTCTGCAAAATTTTAGCCCGACTAAAAAAACAGGAAAATATAATGCCGTTTACGTTTCTTCGCCGGTCAGCGGCAATATTTTCAGAATTTACCATGAAAGCGAAGGAGCAGTAAATGTCGGTGAACCGTTAATGGATATCGGTAATTCCAAGAATCTCGAAGTCCGCGTGGAAGTTCTTTCTTCCGACGCAGTCAAAATCAAAAAGGGAACAAATGTTTTGTTCAAACGCTGGGGACGCGATGAACCGCTTACGGGACGTGTGCTGATTGTTGAACCGGCGGGCTTTACGAAGATATCGAGCCTTGGCGTGGAAGAACAAAGGGTGCTGATTATTGCCGATATTACCTCCCCACCGGAAATGTGGCGTGTTCTGGGCGATGGTTATCGCCTGGAAGCACATTTTATTATTTGGGAAGGTAAAGATATTCTTCAAGTACCAACCAGCGCTCTGTTTCGTTCGGGAAAGGACTGGGCTGTGTTTGTTGAAGAGAAGGAAAAGGCTCGCCGCCGTTTTGTTGAGGTCGGTCAAAGAACTGGGTTGACGGCGGAGATTATTTCCGGACTTAAAGAAAGCGAGAGAGTGGTTGCCTATCCCGATGATTCCGTAAGCGACGGCACAAAGATAAAACCGAGAAAATAAAAATAATAAAGCCGCCCTTTCATTTCACAATTTTCAATCGGATCCGTTCCTGATATTCCATAATCTCGTTTCTCAAGATATCGAGATCCAAAATGCGATCATCAAGCCTTTTCAGGTGATTACTCAAAAGTTCGAGTAGGCGTTTGAGCACTTTTTCGTTGGATTTCTCGATTGTCCACATCGCTTCGAGTTCCTGCATTTCCGAAAGCGTCATGCCCATGATTTTCAGCCGCTTGATCAGTTTCAGGCGGCGCAGATCAATATCGGTATAAACCCGGCGGCCCCCTTCAACGCGTTTGATGGAATTGAGCAGGCCGATTTCCTCGTAATAACGAACTGTCCGCTGACTCATTTCCAGCTTTTTGGCCAACTCACCGATGGAGATGAATTCATCACTCATAGGTTTCCACTTTTACTCGTGAATTTTGCGCGGTGAAACTTGTTTGTCATATCGTTTAACCCATTCTAATTAATTATTAAAAACTTAACGGCAGCAAACACTTTTGTGCAAATCTGATTTAAAAACATGAACTTAATATTCAGATTAGCTTTTGTATTTTCTGGTGAAGATTTCCTTCATTTTATATTTCTGAACCTTGCCGCTCGCCGTCAGCTGAATTGCCGCCAGAACCTGCTTTCCGTATTTACACTTACCCGCCGCAGCAACGCTCATCTTCCTAGTATATATCTGTCAGGATCGACTTCTGCTCTCAATATTCGAAGCTCGGACTCATCAGGCGTATGAGTTTCTTTGATAGTATCCGCCCACAGTAGTTCGAAGCCGCAATTGTCTTGGACATCCTTTCTGGTGTAACCGGGATTTATGGAGATCACCTTCATCCTCTTGGTCTCATCGTCAAAACCCATGATAGCCATGTTAGTGATTATTCTGTACGGTCCTGTTCCCTTGGGGAGCCCGGCTTCATAGCGCGACTCACCGCCCTGGAGGTATCCGGGGGAGGTGATGAAATCAATATTGTTCGTAAAACGCTTTGTGTCCTGCACGGTCATCATCATGGTACGCCAACACAGGGACGCGAGGTCATTCGCCCCTCCGGACCCGGGGAATCTTACCGTTGGTTTTGAGTGATCCGTTCCAATCATGGTGGAGTTAATATTCCCGTACATGTCCACCTGCGCACCTCCGAGGAATGTGTAATCGACCATTCCACGCTGGCACGTCTCCATTATCTCCGGCATTGAGCTGGCCATGATAGCCTGATGGAACGTACGCGAGTCGCCCACTGATATGGGCATGGCGGGAAGAATAGGAGCCACGCCCCCGGCCTCAAATAGTATGCAGATGTTGGGGGAGTGGGTCTTCTGGGCGAGCATCGCGGCGGCGCAGGGAGCGCCGGTGCCGACCACAACCGTGGATCCGTCCTCCAGGTTTCTTGCCGCAACACATATCATAAGCTCGATTTGATTATATTCAGCCATCCAACCACCTATTTTTGATCATATAAAAGTTCAATTGCCCTAAGTTTCTTCATCTTCTCGATGCCGCCATTGAGTTCGAGATATTCATAAAAATTCTTCGTGCCAAATATCTGCTTATCAATAAATTTTTTAAACTCAGCCGGATCCTTTTCAATGGTGAGCCACTTGCGCAGGTGTTCTTCATCCGAGAAGTATTCATACGGCATGTTGCCCGGATAGCTTCCATACGGCATCTCGACGACAGCATCAACACACCAGAAGGGAATGAAGGTTGCCTCCGGATTCTGACGGATCTTCTCAGTCGGGATTATCCTCTCGGTGGTAAGCACAACGCGCTTGGAAGCTTTGGCCAGATCCTGATCGGAAGCAGAAGCCCCATATACGTGGGCATTGCCGTAGATATCACATTCGTGTACATGGATGGCGGCAAAGTCCGGATACAGGGCCGGGTGCGCAACGTACTTTTGTCCGGTGAACGGGCAGATGATCTCTTTAGATGCGCTGTATTTGAATGTATCGGTTCCCATCAAATTTCTTGCAGGCAGAAAAGACAATCCCATGGCAGCGGCTTTTATGCGCCAGGATAGCGTTGCGTTGGACCATTCGGTGATCTTCACCGTGCCGCTTTCCATGTAACGCCTAGCATTTGGTGAAAGACCACGCGCCTCAAGGCCTATTATATAGGCGATATCACACCGGTCGAAGCATTCACCCGCAGCAAGGATCTGGAAGTCATGTGTAGAGGTATGGCCCGCAAACCCCAAGTGCTTTTTCCCCTGCCTTACAATCTCGTGAAGAATCGCCGTGGGTATCCGGTTGGCGCCAAAGCCACCTATTCCGATATAATCACCGTCATGAAGATAAGCCCTGACAACTTCTTCAACCGTTGAAAGCTTAGGTTTCAGTGCCCGTGATTTTGTCCGGAAAAATTCTCTGGCATCATCCGCATCAGGATTCGTGAATAATTCATTCTGTCCTGATTTGAGTTTATCATTCTTTTGAGCAATCATTTTCTTACGCATAGTTGGCATCCGAATCTGTTAGATTGATGTGTTTAAGAATAGCACCCAATCTGCCTTGAAATGACAAGGCGCTGGATTTCAGAGGTGCCTTCACCGATTGTAAGGAGTTTGTAGTCCCGGAAGAACCGCTCGATGTTGTACTCCTTCATGAGGCCATAGCCCCCGTGTATCTGCACGGCCTCGTTGACTACCCGGCCCATTACCTCGGAACAGTAGAGCTTCGCCATGGCGGCCTCCTTGGTGAAGGGCTTGCCTTGGTCTTTCAGGAAGCAGGTTTTGTACAGGAGGTTCCGCGCAGCCTCGATCTCGGTGGCCATATCGGCAAGCTTGAACGCGTTGATCTGGAACGTTGCTATCGGCTTGCCGAACTGCTTCCGCTCTTTGGCGTATTTCATGGCAAGCTCATACGCGCCCTGTGCCCCGCCAAGGCCCATTGCCGCGATAGCAAGGCGGCCGTTGTCCAGGGTCTGCAGCATCTGGCGGAAGCCCTCGCCCCGCTTGCCCAGCAGGTTCTCTTGCGGAACCCGGCAGTCGTCGAAATAAAGCTCGCCGGTGTCCGAGGCCCGCCACATCATCTTCTTCGTCATTTTCTTTGTAGTAAACCCGGGCGTGCCGTTGGGCACAAGGATGCAGGACACCTCTTTCTTGCCGTCCGGTTTAGTGCCGGTAATGGCCTGGACCGTGCATACGCCCGCCCATTTGTTCGTGGAGTTGGTTATGAATATCTTACTCCCGTTGATTACCCACTGGCCCTTATCGAGCTTCGCGTTAGTTTTGCTCGCCCCGGCATCAGAGCCGGCGTCCGGCTCAGTGAGCCCGAAGGAGGCCAGGATTTCGCCCTTACACAGCCGCGGGAGCCACTCGTTCTTCTGCCTGTCGTTCCCGTAATAATAGATGGGACCGATGCCAAGGGAGTTACCTGCCGCAACGGTCGCGCCATGGGAGCCGTCGATGCGGCATATTTCCTCGACTGCGATGCAGTAGGAAAGGTAGTTCATGCCGGCCCCGCCGAATTTCTCCGGAACGTAGATGCCGAACAGGCCCAGATCCGCCATCTTCCTGGTTATATCATACGAAAATTCTTCTTTTTCATCCAGTTCCTGCGCCTTGGGGCCTATCTCCTTCTCCGCAAACTCCCTGATGTTGTAACGCAACATTTTTTGTTCATCGTTCAGCCAAAAATCCATTGCAATACTCCAAATTTATCCAAACTTTCTCTGTACCCCCCTAAATCCCCCGGCGGTGGATTTAAAAGAAAGCTTGATGCGGAGACCCCTTCTTAGGGGGGCGGGGGGTTAGGGGGCGGGGGCTCTGCATCAAGGCTAATTGCTAGAATGAAAATCCCTTCGGCAATTGATTCTCTTTCGTCCCTTCGGGTACCCAGGCCAGGTCCAGAATTGTATACGTCGGATCCAGCTTCTGGAAGATGGGGACCACGCGCAATCCCATTTTGGGCTCGCCGATCGCCAGATAGCTCATCAGAATTGTGCATACTCCGTCGAATTCGATATTGATGAATTTGATCGGCTTGTCAAGTATATTGAAAGCGCCTGAACGCTCGCAAACCATGAAGGTATGGACCTTCGCGGTTTTCTTCGCGAGATCTGTTATGTCAATCGGTGTGTTTTTCCCGAGACATTCAGGGCAATGTATCCTGAAGGGCTGGTAGATGGACCCCTTGGTCTCGCATTTCGGGTTGTCGCAGCGGGTAGCCATCAGCTTTCCTTTGCTCAAATTCTCAAAAAAAGGGGCTTCACCGCCGTAGGAATGCATGTGCGTCAGCTGTCGGGGATTGGTGATCCCGATGAGGCGCCAGTTTTCATCTGCTAGGCGGATGGGCAGGCCCAGCTCAAGATGGTGAAAATCGCCTTTTATCTTATACTGTCCGTTTTTAACGTGTACTTGTCCTATCATGCTCATGGTAATTTCTCCTCTACGCGTCCTTTTTAATTAATTTGTCCGGGTCCATCAATATCGTCGCAGTCACATGAGAACCAACACCGGCATGGCTGATCGCCAATGCCCGCTTCGCGTTTTTAACCTGCAGGTCTGTCCAGTCGGACGGTTTCTTGCGGTTGAATTTTTTCCATATTTTCTCGTCACCATGGATTTCCGCCCACCTGTTCCACAGGTGGCATGCGATTTCGAACACCTGCATGATACCGGTCGCACCGACCGAGTGCATGCAGCCGATGAGCCCGCCGGAAAGGTTCGATGGAAGTTTTCCCGGTTTCCCGGTTTTTGGATTAGTGTGATAGCAATCGCCTGATTCCACGTAATCGCGGCCGTATCCATAGGGTCTGATCCCGATGTCTTCATACGTCTGCACGTCGCTGATGGTGAACGCGTCATGGAGCTCGACAAGATCCAGGTCTTCAGTCGGGTCTTTAATCCCGACCTGGTTATACGCGTAGTACGCGGCCATTCGAGCCGCAAGGAATCCGGTAAAGCCGGGATACCGCTCGCCGCCGGGGAACTTTTTCCCCAGGTCTTTGTACTGTTCGGCCGTCTCATTAGGCAGGAGCGGTATCGCCATGTCGCGCCGGTCGGCGGGACGCAGGGTGTGCGAGCCCGCGGTAACCCATATCCGCAGAGGCTTGTGGGGCGAATTCTTAGTCAATTTCATCGCGGTCGCCTCGTCGCATATGATCGCGCAGGCCGCACCAACGCTCATGAGGCAGCAATCGAGCGCTCTCAGCGGATAGGCAACGACCGGAGAGTTCAATACGTCTTCAACGGTGATTTTCATTGGCGCATGCGCGTACGGGTTCATCCGCGCGTAGCCGTGATGCTTGACTGATATTTCGGCAAGGGTTCTGCGGAAAGAATCTTCTTCCTTCCCAAACACCTTCCAATATTTCTGCGCCATGACCGCGTAGTAGCCGGCGTAGATATGACCCAGCGGCCCTTCCCAGTCCTTGTCCGCGGCGCAGGAGATGTAGAAGTTGCCCTCATCGGTGGGAACCTCGTCCATGCGCTCCCAGCCCATCGCGAGGACGCAATCGGAGTATCCGGACGCCACTGCCTTGACCCCTTCCCAAAGGGTGGACCCGCCGGTTGCCCCGCCGGTCTTGACACCGCAGTTGCCCAGCGGGTCTAGACCCAGCCGGTCATGGATCACTGCTTCGCCGAGCAGTTGATCGCCGAAATGGTCGGCGAAATGTCCATAATAGCATGTGTGTATGTAGCTCTTCAGCTCGGCTGGGGACATTTTAATCAGTTCTGCCGCCTGGACTAGGGCGTCCACACATAGCTCTTCTGTCCTCTTATCGGGGAAAGCCCTGTCGAATTTCGACTGGCCCGCCGTGACAAGATACACAGGTCTCATCAGTTTTGGAATTTTTAATTGTTTGTCGCTGAATTTAATCATAAACCAATCACCTCTTTATTAATAAACTTTGCTTGTTCATGGTTAAACTATAATAAACATCGAACATTCCTGGAAAAAGCGCATATTCGACGAGCACCATAACTAAACCCACTTAACGTAAACTGGGTCAAGTATAACTAAATTTGAGAATCTGTCAAGAAATATTAGCCAGTTAATGCAGCCGGCCGGTTTGTCTTCTTTATAAACGAAAAAACATCTACAGAAAAAAAGATTCTAAGTATTTTACGATTTTACCAAAATATATGATAAGTTAATGGTACATTTTTAAAAATGTCATCATACAAAAAAGGTGGGTTATATGCTGCACAAAAAGTTGTTCGTATTGGCTATTCTTGTTTCCCTGATATGGATTGCCGGCGCATCGGCGGATATTAAATATGGACTATGGGAAATTATAACAAAAACAGAAATAAAAGGTGTACCTGGCCGGATGCCTTCTACCAGTGTTCCTCAGTGCATAACGAAAAATGATCCCGTACCAAAGTCAGATACTAAAGGCTATGAATGCAAAACGAAGTATTATAAACAAAACGGCGATACCGTGACCTACACCATAGAATGCAAGGGCAAAGACAGCGTTGTGCTTACCACGGGAAAAACGACTTATAAAGGAACCACGTTCAACGGCACATCAACAACCCATATAAATACCAAAGGCCACCCGGAAATGCAGATGACAAACAAGATGTCAGGAAAATATATCAGGCCATGTACTAAATGAGATTATAGACGGAAGGACAACGGTGGGCAATGCCCTACGATAAAGGATTAGCTCAGAGAGTTCGCGAATTGTTAGAAGAAGAGCCAGGTTTTGATGAAAAGAAAATGTTTGGGGGGATATGCTTCTTACTTTTCGGCAATATGGTATGCGGCATAATAAATGATGATCTTATCGTTCGTATCGGCGCTGACAATTATGAAAAGGCATTGAAATTGCCCGGAACAAAAAAATTCGACCTTACCGGAAAGCCGATGAAGGGCTGGGTCATGGTTTTAGCCAAAGCGCTGGAATCGGATGAAACCTTGAGCGACTGGGTGCAAAAAGCCGTTACATATGTTCGATCACTGCCCCCAAAATAATAGATTTTCTTGATTTATCGCTAGAGAAAGGAAAGAGTACGAGGCATATTATGCGAATCAATATAAATAATGTCCGGTCAATAATAATGAGCAGTATACTGCTTTTTTCTTTTATCCTTATTCTAAGTATCCTTGGCTCGTGTTTATTAAAGCCTGCTATTGTTTCTCCAGAGGGAACATGGACCTATCCGGGGGGTGCTGCTGAGCAGATGTCCATGGTTTTTCAATCGGATAACAAACTTACTTTTGTCGGCGGTTTTAAAAAGTTCCAGCCGGCGAAGTGGCACTATGATAAAAAGACGCAGATTTTGCAGATAAAGGTTTCGAACTACAATAAATCTATTAATGAATGCGGCGATTTTTACAGCGACGAGTATTCATGTTTTCTTTATGATCACAAGACGGACTCCTTCGAATGTAAATTGACCTCAAAGACTAAGAGCCTCAGCTTTTTAGGGTGGAATTTTTTGCGGAAATAGACGAGCCCGGTTATGCGGCTTAGAAAAAGCTATCTTTACAGGTGTAATTAAAAAATAGGGTGTTGTCCTTATTTATTAAGCTAAAGGAGATAATAAAAAATGCCTATTGCTCAATTACAGATGTTACGCAAAGACGTCCGCGAATTTGTGGAGAATTTTCAAAAATTACAAATAGAACTCGCCATACAGTACGCGATGAAATTTGCACCGGAAATGATGCAAATTTGGCCAAAGGTTGCGGTAAATAACGAGAAGGCTATGAAACGCCAGGCTACCGTCGCGGACCTTTGGACAGTGCTCAGCAAAGACGAGATGGTTATTGTAGCAAAATCATTGCGTCACGTTTTGAACCAGATCACTACTCATGCGTTGAAAAAAAACCCGCTACCGGCAAATATTCGGCTGGAGAAAGTTGACGCGGGAGGGGTGCCCTCTGAATTTCAAACCGCCCCTGGAGCAGCCAAAGATCGCGTGATGTTGTTCTTTCATGGGGGCGGCATGGTGGTTGGTTCTATACATGATCACCGCCCTCTCAGCGTCGCGCTTGGAATTGCCACAAACATGCGTGTATTGAGCGTCGATTACAGACTCGCACCCGAGAACCCGTTTCCTGCTAGTATTGAAGATGGCACGGCCGCTTACGAATGGTTGCTGACACAAGGGTTCTACCCGAAAAATATTATTATCGCCGGAGATTCAGCGGGGGGTACAATAACACTGGCGACAATCCTTAATCTACGCAAAAAAGGCATACCCTTCCCTCGGGGTGCAGTGTGTATATCCCCTGCAGTAGATTATACAAATATGCCAGACTCTGCATACACAAATGCTCTGACTGATCCAATGTTAGCCGATGTCGGATTGTTCTGGTGGATAATTGCATATTTAGGTGTCGAGAAGCCGACCGATCCTGCCAATCCGCTTGTTTCCCCATTACTCGGCGACTTCCATGGTTTTCCACCGCTGCTTGTGCAGGCTACTTCAGCTGAAATTCTTTTTGAGGGATGCCAAATGCTTGTGCAAAAGGCGCTGGGTGCAGGCGTTGATGTAACCTTGCAGACATGGGATGGCTTGACTCACGTCTGGCAGTTGTACGCTTTGGGTATATTGCCGGAAGCGCAAGAAGCAATTAACAAGATAGGCGATTGGGTTAGAAATCTTTTTGCATAAAAGAATATGGCCTATGTCATGATGATATCGAAAATAACGTATGACCTTTAGGTCATAGGAAGAAAACGACATCTACACTTCAACCGTGTAACTTTTCCGTGATGTTAAGTATTGAACCAAAATGGAGATAAAATGGAACACCTCGATAAGATAATTCCACAAAACATCAAAACGGCAATAAAAGAGATAGGTGAGCTATCTTGTATGTTCTACTTGTATCGCCATTTTTCTGACGTTGGGTGGTCGATATACAGAAACTTTGATGAAAAAGGATACGATATCCTAATGTTGAACAGAAAAGAAAACAAGAAGATAAAAATAGAGGTCAAGACCAGACAACGAATCATATCGTCATCAAAAAATGCGAATAGAACGACACACTTTACTCTAAGTCAAATCGAAAGACAGGCAGCAGATTATCTGGTTGCGGTATGGTTTGAGCACCATCTATTCTTTATCGTTCCCACGACAAAGTTAAAGGAAACATCATCAAACGGCAAGAAACTTTTCAAGTTCATTGTGACGCTTGACAAAGAAAATAATCCGGACTTAAAAGCACAAAAATTCTTGGGCAAATGGGACCAAATGAAAGTTGTTGCCTAACCATGGCATGTATGTGAGGTAAAATAGAATCGTTATTTTTAACACAAATTGACCTCCAAAACTAAGAGTTTCGGCTTCCTAGGTTGGAATTTTTTGCGGAGATAGAGGAGTGGTTCGCATTAAAGAAATTCATCTTAAATAGGTGTAATTAATAAATAGGGCTTGTCCCTATTTTATGGGTAAAGTTCACAAACCTCTTAACCTTCAAAAACGGAGGAACCTGTGATGTGTTCAAATAAATGGAATAAATTTTTTAGCAATCCTGCAACGTTTCCTGCTTTAATCACAGCAATTAGTACTATCATTGTTGCTCTTGTGGCAGCATATATCACTTATAGTTACAATGAGAGTCAAAAGAGAATATTGCAAATGCAAACTATTGAAAAGTTTATTCCTCACTTAGAAAGCAAGAAAAATACAGAAGTAAAGGCGGCATTAGTCGCTATATCCGCACTTGGAAATCCGCCAGTAGCACTTGCGCTTTCCGATATTTACTCATCTGCTGGGGGCAAGGAAGGCGGAGATGCAATAATGGCGAGTGCAACTTCTGGTAAACAGATCGGAAAGACGTCAATCATTATTTCTGCCCCTTCTAATTATACTGATGGCGATGCTAAGGCAGGATGGGTATATCTTGGCAGCTACTCTTCGAGTAGCAACAAGTGGACGACTCAATACTTTAAGTTTGCGGGTAAGTCACAACCACAACCAAAGGATTTAGAAACAAAAATTGTGTCCGTTAATGAAAGAACCGGTCAGCTGAATGTTCGTAACAATATGCCAAGTCCACAAGGTGAATTTTCAGAAATTACAGATGTATTAGAGCCAAAAAGTGAAGTAAAAATAAACGCCGTTAAGGAATGGCAGTCTTCAGGCTACATGTGGGCGAATATTTCATATAAGAAAAAGCAAGCCATTGCTGACTATTCATCTAAGAGGTAACGGCACTTTAAGTCCATCCTGTTAAGAAATTATGGTCAGGCCTTGAAATATAAGATTTGGTCATGATCGAAAGGCGAGGCAAACCAATGCCAGTGAAAATCAACAATAGACCGGAAACCATTCTGAAACTCAGCCGACAGTTCATGGAAAGCCGAATTCTTCTGTCCGCGGCTGAGTTGAATATCTTTACTCTCCTTGACGGAACGCCGTCAACCGCCGAAGACCTAGCAGGCCGACTGCATGCGGACTTGCGGGGACTAACAGCCCTCCTCAATGCACTCACGTCGATGGGCTTGCTCATCAAAAAGGACAACACTTATAAACTCGCCGCCGATTCTGCGCAGTTTCTCTCCGATAAGAGTC